>OAVM01000364.1_pt1 | contig 16851 bp, 10 predicted proteins | sample 1476421 | NCBI WGS metagenome assembly OAVM01 (sample SAMEA2580099, study PRJEB22360) | human gut metagenome | biome: human gut; feature: human-associated habitat; material: faeces | place: Denmark | collected 2008/2010
TCGATGATGCCCCGGCCCCCCGGCCTGTCGGGGGGGGGCTGCCGCATTTGCAGTTGCCTCACCAGCTGCGGCTCCTGCGGCCTTTGCAGAGGCTGTCCCCGCTTTTCTGGCGGCTTCCGCTGCCTTTCGCGCACCCTTCAGATAATCGTCCTGACCATCACCAAAACGCTGCTGTTCATCGGACATAGAGCCACCTCCTTTATAGAAATTGGACAGCCCGCACATCGGTTGAGATGTGCGGGCCGTTGATCAGTTTTTGCGTTTCGGCGGCTTGCGGTCATTGGCCTGCCGCTGCTTAGGTGTGGGGGCAAACTTGCTGGGGGTGGAAGGATAGCGGACGGACTCCACATTGACTGTCCGCAGAGAGTCCCCATCATAGACGGGCTTGCCGTCCTGATAGACCGGCCGGCGCTCCACAGAGGCCACACCGGGGATTGCATACCACTGACTGCCGCTGCTGTCTTCATAGACATGGTAATCGCCTCTGGGGGGCTGATACCGGGTACGGTCGTAGAATGCAGTCCCAGACCCATCCGCATGGCGCACCTCCAGTACGCCGTCATCGGCGCGGGAGGCGTCCACCGTAGTGATCTCCTGTCCGAAACCGGGCATAAACTGATGGAACTGTGCCTGATTGAAGGGCGCAGCCGCATCGCCTGCTTCAAACTGGGGAGGCGATGCCTGGGGTGTCATGGCATACCAGCTCAGGCCATCAGAACCCTGCATGATCTCATGGGGTGCATCCGGCTCCTGATAAAAAGCGCTGCTGTACCACAGGGCATTGCTGCCATCCGGGTAGCTGGCCTCCATTGTACCTTCGTCCACCGTGCGAAGCATCGTATCCTGCGGTGCGCTTGGAAATGCAGCAGATACCTGGGATGCCTCAGAGGGATCACCGGTAAAGTTCGGTGCGGCATAAAATGCGCCCATTCCCTCGCCGGAGGCCATCTGGTACCACATGCTGCCGTCTGCGGCCTGTACCTGTTTGTATGGACTGTCCGGTCGCTCGTATTGGGCTGCGCTGAACAGCTCTACATTGGCCTGCTTCCCGTCTGGGCCTACGGCCTTAGTGCTGATATGCCCGCCGGTGATCTGCGTGTCGGAATACTTTACGCTGCCCGCCGATCCGTTGGCAAACTGCGGCATATAGCCCGGCAGACTGCGGTCTGCGATCTCACCGGCAATGGTGCCGGAGACCTTGGGTGGGCGGCTGGCCACCGAGGACACGGACTCTGCTGTAAGCGTTGCGCCGTTGCGTGCGGCCATGCCACCAAAGGTACGGCCCACAAATCCGACGCTGCCGCCGGCGCCCATGCGGGAGCCGCCATCGACCACAGCATCGCGGACAAAGCTGTTTGGCTTATATCGGCTGGCAAAGCCGGAGAAGAACCCACCTATGCCGCCGCCTGCAGCCGTAGCAGCTGCGCCTCCTGCGGCAGAGCTGGCCTTGCCCGCACCGCCGAACATAGACGCGGCACTCCCGCCGCCTTTGGAAAAACCGGTGAGTACGCGGGCGGCCATCAGCATCTCAATGCCCATGCTGCTGCCGGTCTGCGCGACGGAGAGCCCCAAGGCAGCCAGATAGCTGTCACACTTCTGGGCAATCTTCAGAAGCGCCAATGCGCAGAATAACCACAGGAAGATACTGCCCTGCCCGGAGGTCAATGCGCCGCCATTGGCAACGAACTGTCCTACCGAGGAATCAAATGCCCGCAGGAACCAGACATTGAGAACCAGCAGCAACAGCTGGGATCCCACCATCCGGCACCAGGACTGAAAGACTCGGGAAGTCGCCTTGGACGCGCCCATGGCATAGGCCAGCGGCGAGGTGTAGCAGAGAACGCCCACCAACACATAGCGCTCCACCGTCTCCAGCAGGAGCTTGAAGTAGTTCCAGGCCAGAGCGATCATCAGGATGATGAGCAGAATCAGGCCCACAACGGTGGCGACTGATACGATGGTGGTCAGCCCATTGCTCAAGGTCTGCTGGATACCGGCGAAGGTAAAATTGCTTGGCGTCATGGATGCGTCCATCAGGGCGGTATAGGGGGCGCGGGCAATATCCAGCAAAAGGCTGAAGATCGGTTTTGCGTATGTAATCAGGATGGCGAAGATTCCGCCGCGGGCCAGCAGCTGCAGAGGGCTTTCCGCTTCGGTGAGCGGCCCGCCAAATGCTCGAAACAACTGCCATGCCACAATCAGGAACAGCAACGCCCATGCCATGTACTGCACTACGGTGTAGGCACTGACGGCAAAGGGGAAATACTCCTCCATGGCCGTCATGTCCGTCCCCAGTGCCTCCAGAAACAGGCCCGAAACGGCGTCCATGATCTGAGTCATGATACTGGCCACCCAGTTTGCTGCACCTTCAAAAATCCAATCTAACATTGAACATTACCTCATGTGCTGGGCAGGGCGGCTATGTAGCCGCCCTGCCCAACTGTGCGTGTTTGAAATCAATAGCCCGTTCTGGGCAGCGTGGGGGTGGGACCGCCCTTGTAGACGATAGTCACCCACCGGTCGTTGGCCATGATCCACTGCCCCTGCCAAGTACCGCCTACATCAGTCTTGTTGGTAAACCGATACTCATGGGTGAGACCCGGAAGGACATTGCAGTAGATATACGGGGTCTGCGCCTGCTTAAAGCCCGCAGGCACCCGCCCGAACAGGCACATCACTTCCGTGACATACTCGTTGCTGGCAAGGCCCAGAGCCGCAGGCGAGGCGTCCAGCGTATAGCTGCGCTGGGTATCCAGATTGTCCGCCAATGTACGATAGTTGCTGTTGACATTGGTGCGGAAGACCACCTTATAGGTGAGCTTGGCCGACCATGTGCCGGTGGTGATCTTGTCCAGGCGCACCGCATCGGTGGGCAGCGTATCGCGCCAGAAGAAGTTGTCCAGCGGCACCGTAGAGTTGTTGCCGATCTCCTTGAAGGTGTACCGGATGGACTGGCCGGGGACTACCTGGGTATAGCCGCTTTTCTGCACAGATACATGGGTGTAGACGCTCTTGTTCAAAACCTCGATCTGCACGATCTGGCCCTCATGCTCCAGATAAACCGTGGTCGTCTCGGCGGCAGGGCTGTAAAAGGCCGGACTGGTCACCTCTTTTACCGTATAGCGGCCCAAGGGGAGCTGTTTGGACACGGCCAGACCCCGGCTGTTGCTCTTGACGGTATCTACCAAACGATTGGATTTGTCGTAGATCTCAAAGACAGCGCCCTCCAGCGGTGTGCCGGCAGGGAATCCATTGATCGCGTTGTCGTCCGCAGACTTTTTCCAAATCTGAATCTGGCCGGTGATGGGGGTGTTTTCCCATGTGACCTCAACGGTTTCGCCCGCTTTTACATACACGGTTTTCAATGCGGTGTCCAGCACATAGCCCTCAACCTCCAGCTCACGCAGGTAGAGCTTGCCGGAGAAACCCAGATTCTCGATATAGGCGTATCCGTTCTGGTCGGTGGTCACCTGATCAACGGGATTCATCTTCCCGTCGTAGACCAAAAAAGTGACCGAGGGGATTCCGCGGCCAGTGACCAAATCGACTTTGTGGATCAAAACGCCGCTTAGAGGCGAGTTATAAAAGTAGAGGTGCTGGGTATCATCCGAGTTGATAACAACCGTCTGGCTCTGGGTGTTGGGGTCAATCGTGAATCCTGGGATACTTTCCACCTCAGTCACGATGACAGTGCCTGTGATACCGGACAGAATGATCTGGCCCTCCGAATTGGTCCAGTACAGGCCATTGGAGGACAGCTTGCCGTCTGCCGCGTCCACTACCTTGCCGTCCGCGTAGGTGATTTTGAACTGTACCCCAGCCAGCGGTGTTTTCTTGTCGGCACTGGATAGCTTGTGGATGATGAGGCCGCCCAAGGGTTTGTTGCGGAACTCCAGCGTCACCGTCTGCCCAGCCTTGATCTGAATGGTCTGCGGCGTATCGTCCAGCAAGTACCCCGATTTTGCACGGGTCTCCTTCACGATCAGCGTCGTGCCAGGCTCGATACCGCTAACAGTGAAGGTGCCGGCGCTGTCCGTCACAAACTTGCCGTTGGCATTGCCCACGACAGTCCCATCGCTGGTGGTCACCAAAAATTCTACATCGCTCAAAGGTGCACCATCGCTGGCGCTTACCTTTTTGACAAGGAGGGAGCCCTTGCCGCTGTTGCCGAAGTAGACCTGGATGACCTCCTGCTTTTCTCCGGAAAGATAGACGGTCTGGGGCGGCGTGTCGATGACATGATCCCCGTCACTGGACAGTTCCTCGATGATATAAGTGCCTCTCTGGAGGCCGGTTGCGGTGAAGGAGCCGTTTGCCGAGGTGCGGTAGGTGCCGATGACGGTGCCGCCGGTACCGCTGGTGTTGCCGGACAGATAACGGATCTGAAAGACCGCTCCCTCAATGGCTACATTGGGGTGCTGGCTGTCGTACTTCCATACGCAGATGGCGTTGAGCGGCATATTAGAGAAACGGAAGGTGTGGGATTTTCCAGCGGGGACAAAGGCTTCCTGTGTGTCCGGATCCGCAGCGGCGAAACCGGGGGCCGGCTCCACCTCCTGAACACGGAACCAGCCGTCCTTCAGCCCGTTGTCAGGGCCGGTCAGGGTGATGCGCCCCGCCTCGTCCGTGGTGAAGACCCCCAAATCGTTGAGTTCACCGCTGGCTGTCTGATTGCTTGCATACCAGACGCGGAACTTGACATTGCTGATCGGATCTTTCGTAATGGCGTTCTCTTTCAAAATTTCAATGACGGGCGCTTTATGATTCTGGAAGTAGGCATCGCTGTCCTGATTGGGATAGAGCGTGATCAGCTGCGGCTCCGCATCCAGCAGGTATGGTGACGGCACTGTTTTTTCCGAAATCTCCACCACCTGAGGCAGGAGGTTGGGGACCGTCACGGTTCCATCAGCCCCCGTTTTATATTCGCCGATGGTAGAGCCGTCGGCGGCCTTGACCACAAATACCGTATCAGGTACCGGTGTTACGCCGTCATCGGCATCCGTTTTATGGATGGTCAAATTGGGGCGCCGGTCATTGGTCAGCACCACCTCAGAAACCTTGCCGGGAAACAGCTCCACATGATACTCGGTTTCATCGAGAATGTGGGTGGGCAAGGTAGATACCTCGACCAGGGAATAGACGCCCGGCTGCAGCCCATCCCAAGTGATTTCGCCTGTGCTCGAAGTGGCGCGCTCCAAATATCTGCTGCCGTCCTCAATCTTCGTGAGCCTGTAGGTAACACCGGCCAGAGGGGTGCCGTCCGCACTACGCTTTATGAGGTGGACAGAGGGCTGCATGTGGTTGGTAAATACGAACTGCGCCGTACTGTTTGGCTGGAGCTGGATGATCCGCTGAGCGTCATCAATGACATAGCCGGGACAGGATTTTTCTGTGACGACCATAGCGGTCGCAGGGAGCTTGCTCAGGTCGATTTCGCCATTTCGGTCAGTCGTAAACTCCTTCGGCCCATAACTGCCGTCCACCGCTTTGATTTCAAAGACCGCATTGGGGATCCCTTTGGAGGGATCGGCAGAATCGACTTTCACAAGCCAGAGTCCTGGCTTCAGATCATTAAAGAAAAACAGTTCCCGAACACCATCTCCTGCCCGAAGTTCTACCTCTTGGGGCGTGGCAGTAAGAATGTGACTGTCTCCGCCGGTATCCCGTTCCACAGCGAGGTAAGTACCAGGTTCTACCTGAGAGAGCAGGATCTCGCCGTTGCGGTCTGTCTCAAAGTTGCCCAGAGAGGTGCCGTCCCGGAATATCTCAAAGGTCACATGAGGAAGGCCCTTGTGGCTGGTCCGGTCATACTTCAAAATGCGGAGGGAGGGCAGGGGATCATCAAGCACTACGATTCGGGGATCGTCTGTTGTGGCGGGGTCGTAAGCATCAATGTAGATGCCATGATGCTCCGGGTTGAGCAGGTGGCCCTCTGGCGCTTTCTCCTCCACAACCTCATAATAGGAGCCGCTGGCCACATTATGGACATAGGCAAGACCCGCGTCGTTGGTCGTGACGGTGGTCACATATTGACCGTCCCGAAAGACCTTAAAGGAGGCTCCGGGCAAATTTTCCCGGCTCTGGCTGCTCTGCTTCGAGATAATGAGGGTGGGCTTCCGCACATCGCTGAAGGTCAAGGTCACATCGCGTGTACCATCCCAATGAACGGTCTGCGGGGTGGGATCCACCTCATAGCCGTCACCTTCAATCGCCACCTCATAAATCCGATAGCTGCCCAAGGGCAGCTCATCAGCGTCGAACTGAATAAATCCGGCGTGATCGGTAGTGGCGGTTGTCCGAAAACTGCCGTCGATCTGCTCAAAACAAAAAGTGGCGCCCCTGAGGGAATACCCCGTCTGCCGGTCAATTTTTCGGACAGAGAGCGTGTGAAGCGTATTGTCTTTTACGGTAATGTACTCCACGCGGGCCGCTTTAAGCGTGAGCTTGATGGGCTCCACTGCACTGTAGCCAGGAGGTGGGGTCACTTCGTCCAATGTGTAAAGCACATTAGGCTTCAAATTGCTCCAAAAGATTTCTCCATTTTGGTCAGTGGTCGCCATATAGGTGGATCCGTCCGAGCCGGTAAGCCTGAACTCCGCGCCGGGAAGCACAGCACCGCTTCCGCCAACCTTGGTAATATGCAGATAGGCCTGCTCGGTGAGGTCGCTGCCCCAGGACAGGACCGCCTTCGCCTCAGCTTGGCCTTTGGACGGGTCAGCGATGATGTAACTTTGTTCATACACCGTTTCGTTTTCCGCGAGGAAAATCTCATACTGCATGATGTTAGCGGCACAACGGACGGTAATCTCGCCCTTGTTGGGGGCCGCATCCACAGGGATGCAGAGTTTTGCTTTGGCGTAATACTCAAACCCGTTGCTGTTGAGCGTTGTATTATGGTTTGTGGTAGGGACACGCCAGGTAGAGGTTTCCCTCCAATGGCTGTGGGGCAGTTCCTGATTGCTCAGATCCACAAAGATGGTCCCGTCTGGCACACCTTCTGCCCACAACTCCATGGAATACTCATTCCAGTAGGTCGAAGTTGCGCTGGCAAAGATATATTCTTTGGTGTAGTACGGCTTCCCGCCGATTACTTCCCGTTTGATGCCATACTGTTCTCTCTCGGCGGCGTACTCCAGAGTCATATCAGGCGGGATCTGCTCGTTTCCACCCAGTTTGTCCTCTGCGAGCCGGATGTACATCCCCGTCTGATAGACCCGATCCCAGTTGGCTGCATTCCCCAACAGGAGCTGAATAGTACGGAAGACTCGCATCTGCTGGGTAGTCCCACCAGCCGGGTACGCCAGTCGTTCACGGCCTTGGGTAAACTTGGTGCCATCCACTGCGACCTGCCCCAAGCTCGCCCACACAGCGACCTGGGTGCTGTACCGAAGTTCTTCTTCCGTCAGCCCTTCCAGAATTGCGTTCCGTTCACTGTAGAGATCCAGGAACATCTGGACAGTGAACTGGGGATAGCCGTTGGCAAAGACGCCAGCTGTGGCGGGGCTTGCGTGGTATTTCCCAGTAATAGGCAGGCTTTTCCCGGTCCAATTCAATCCGTGGTCGATGCAGTAGGCTGGACCCGTCAAGCCATCGTTTGTCGTATAGATATAACCGCTTGCGCCCAGGGATGTACCGGCAGTCGTGGTGAGATAGGTGTGGCGAGTTGCCATAGACACGGTGCAGGTTTTACTCCCGTCCGCAATGGACGATGCGCTGGCAGACATGGTGCAGATGGACAGCAAAGTGCAGAGCACCAGCACCAATGCCAGCATTTTTTTCATGTGCTGCATGGTAGTCCTCCTTGTAAAATGGACATAGAAAAGGCGGCAGGTCCAAGACCTACCGCCCAGAGGGTGAGTTGATTTTGTTGTAGTTCCGCTATTTTGTAGAGCCAGGAACAAGAAGTTCCTGAACAAACATGGTGATTTCGGGGTCAGTATTGAGATGGTCGATCCCTTGCAATTCCCCAGGTCCATAAAGCAGCTGGGTCAGCTCCCGCAGTCCGAGATCAGGGGGATCGCTGCCGGTCAAATCCATGTCCCACCATGCTCCGTCCACATAGACCTTATTCCATTGGTGGTCTTCGCTGTGCTGGATCAGACAGGGAATGCCGGCCCGGCCGCAGAGGAATGCAAAGCTGTGCGCATAGGCCATGCAGTTTCCGAGGGAGACCGCATCAGTGCTTAGGACTGCGGACGGTGCGACAATATCGTAGCTGTAATCCAGCCGGTCGCACACATACCAAGCCAGTTCACGGATTTTCTCTTTATCATCAAGGCCGGAGAGCGAGTCAATAAACGGCTGGGTGTGCATGAGGGCTTCCTGATAGGCAGCGGTGTACTTTGCACCGCACGCCAACAGACCGTCATCCGTATAGATGGCACTATAGACAGGGGCAGCGCCCATCGCCGCAGTTACTGTATCCATCGCGGCTTTGGACTCCTGAGACCATGGTATGGATATTGGTGTCCTGATTCCAGCAAGGATATCATCCCGATAAAGAATCGTGTCCCGAATAGCATGATAGATCTCACGGCTTAGGCCGCCCTGAAATATGGCGGGATTGGCCTGAAGGCTGTGATCTTCTTCCGGCGTAACGGGAACAGTAGCTGGAAGCTCTGTCTTTTCGTTCATGGCGTGATAGATCAGAACCGCCATATCGCCACGGGTGATTTCTGCTCCTTGGATTACAGACTCACCGATCAGGCCGAGCCGAACAGCGTAGGTGCCTGCAGTGCTGTAGCTCCAGTCGGCGCCCTCAGTATCCCCGTAGCCGTAGGTACGAAGTACGACCGTACACGCAGCTGCCGGAGCAACTGGATCGTCGCTGCCGTACAAACCGTTGCCGTAGCCTTTGATCAGGCCTCTGTTCCAACAGTAGCCCACTGCGGACTTGGCCCAATCGGGGACATCGGAAAAGCTGCAGAGGTATGCAAAACCGTCTGGATATGCGGTAAACTCTCCGTTGTCATCGTTAAGGCGGGCCAAAATTACTGCCAGCTCCGCCCTGGTCAGGCCTTTGTCCAGCATCAGGTCGCCGGAGTGATCGCCTCGGTAGATTCCCAGCTCCCGCAGATATGCTCCGGCCTCTGCCGGGGTGATTTGCGGCTGCCGCACCGCATGGGCGGGGCAGATCATGGTGAAAAGCAGCGCTGCACAAAGCAGCAGGTTATTGAGTTTCCTCATACCGATTCCCCCTTGGTGTATTTACACCATTACACCATGCTGGGGCGGATTTTACAACTTCCTCATACTTCCCGAGCCTGAACACACCAACGCATATTCCGGACATCGCGCACGCAGGTGATCAGAGTGATCTGATTTTCATTGGTGCGGCCCAGTCGGGAGAAGTCGGTCTCGGAGATCTGCCCAACGAAGAACACCTCGTAGGTTCTGGTTCCGAGTTTGGTGGTGTAGGTGATCCGGTCGCCGGCGCTCAAAGTATGGATTTGGCCGAAGTGATTGGTAACGCCTCTGTTGTGGCCGGCGATTCCCACATTTCCATCCCAGCAGGAGGTGGACTTGAAGTGTCCCGCCCCTTTAGCCAAACTCTCCAGGCTCTCGGTTTCGTAGACCTTGACATTCACCCCGATGCTGGGGATCTTCAGCCGCCCAATGCTGTCGTCAGAGTAATAGAGACCATCCGGCAAGGTGAAGGGAGTGGAGGAAGACCAAACATCACCTGTCGGCGGTGTCACAGATTCCGCCGGCGGATAATAAACGGTGTCTCCGCCTCCAGTAACCGGAGTGGAATTGCCGGTCTGGGTCTGAGGGAGCAGCACAGTTCCGCTCCCTGTCTGATACGATTCCGGACTGCCAAAGGGCGGTGGGATAACAGCAGAATTTTTGCTGCGGTCGATATTGCTCTGCTCGGTCACACCGCCGCCAACTACCGTAACCTGTTCCACCGAGGTGGGCTCAGCAAACAGGGCATCCTCAGGGGCACCAATATTATACTCCGCCGCCATGGCTGTCGTGGTCACCATCATGGTGAACATCAGCGCCACCCCGGCCATCGTCAACAATTTCTTCATAGTTCAAGCGCTCCTTCCGCTTCATCACAAAGTAGGTTCCGCCCACACCGGCGCCTAAGGCGGCCAGAATGGGAAGTACCCAAATCAGCCAGCTGATATCGGTACTCGGCTGCTCGTCTACCACAGGCTCCGGCTCAGTGGGAGCAATGGGGGTTCCGGTATAAATGACGGTATAGCGAATGACCGTCACCCCAGTGCGGTATACCTCGCCGATATAGTCGGCAGTCGTGGTATAGCCTTTGACATAGCTGACTGTCTTACTGCCGCCGTAGGTACACACGGCAGTGAATCGGTCGCCGATCTCATAGTCATCGGCATTGAAGGTGTTGTCGGTCTGCCACTGAACATCCTGAAGCGTCAGTGTCCGCCCGCCATCGGTAATGGTCTTAGGCAAATACTGCGTATCTGCGTCAGAGAGATTCGGATAGGTTCTGGTGGCTGTGACCGGCTTGGTCGAGCTACCATAGCCAGAGGGCTCGGTCTTGATGCTGTCCAAGTCCAGCCGCAGCGTTCCAGTGAACCCATCCTCGGTGGTGACTTCTTTTTCCTGGGGCAGCAGTTCCAAAATGACTTCCATGTCCTTTTTGTCGCTGTCCACGGTCTCCGTCTGGGTAACGGTCTGGGTTTCAGAACCGATGATGACTTCCCGCAGGATATCACTGCACTCATAGTGAAGTTCATCTCGGTCGAAGGCTTCCATGGGAAGCGTGGAAGGGTCCGTATTGGGTGAGAGATCATAGACCTTGCGGATCTCTCTGGCATCTTGGTCGATAACGATATCCACCGGCAGCACAGTCTCCGGATCCTTCAGGTCTACCGCCGCCGCATTTGCGGGCAGCGCCGCCATGGTCAGCAGCAGAAGGGATACTGACAGGGAAATGAACCTTTTTCTCACTGGATGTTTCCTCCTTTTCGGGTATGTGGTTCATTTGCGATTGCTCAGGGGGTGTACTGTCCGCCTTGGATCAGCGGCTGCAGGTAGGCCACAACAAACCCCAGCGTATTGAGGACGATCCATGTCACAACAATCCGCTTGAGCCAGCTGGTGGCCTCGGCAACCGCCCGCTCATTTCGGGAAATCATGCGCACCAGCAGTGCCACTGCCGCCGCCGTCACGCCCACGATGGTGGAAATGCCCACCAGTTGGCCGTAGACATCCGCGATGATGGTGGAAAACCGCGTCCACATCGTATCAGCTGCAGCGGCAGGCTGGGCAAACAGCACCATCATGTAGCAGACGGATGCCGCTGTTTGGGCCAGCTGCGGAAGCCTTGCCGACCAACGGTTTTGCCCCGCAAGCTCTTTTTTCGCCATACAAACTCCTCCTTCCCATGATTCTGAGCAGTAAAAAACGCCGGCACCGCAGGGAAGCCAGAGGCTTTCTGCGGGACCGGCGTACTGCCCGTGCCCACTTTTGGACGCTACCATCATAGCACATTTCCGCTCCTCATGTCATCGGCGGCGGCACTGCCAATTTTTCTGCCAATTTTCTGCCATCAATCTCCCTCCAGCAAAGTCAAAATCTCCAACCATGCGTCCAGACACCCTGCCGGCGCCGTCCAGAGCCGGATGGACAGGATATTGATCGCCTGCTGCCGAAGCCGGTAGTAATGCCGGTCAGAGATGTCCAGCCGATACAATATCTCTTGGTGTGTGAGTTTGTCCGGGGTGATAAAAGTCTGAAAGATAATATCATACATCATCTGGCCGTTCCCCGGTTTCTGACGGAGTACAGTCAGGGCATCGTTGATCCGGTCCAGCAGCAGTCGGGATTGCTTAATGCTCAGCATCCGATGCTCCAGCCTGGCGTTCCCCATGGCCAGCTGAGTGTCCACCATGCTCAGCAGAGCATCCAAGTCCTTCAGCGGTCGGTCCAGCTCCTCCGCCACCTGCTCGGGGAAGCATTCCAGCGCCCAGACGATGTCCCGGTAATGCTTGAGCATCATCTGGGTATTGTGGTACATATTGCGGCGCAGCGCCTGTTCGGTTTGGCGGGCCTTTTCGTTTCTGATACTGGGGTCTTCTACAATCCCCCTGCGCTCCAGCAGCGAGATCAGCTGCTCTGCATGAGGGGAAAGTTCATCCATCGGCAGTTCACCACAACGGGTCGCCTTCAAATCTGCCATAGTCAATACCTCCATAGTCGATTGGCGGGCCGGTTTTTTGTCCGGCCCTGAGCAAAAGTCCAAACTCGACCGGGGAATTTCCCTCTTTACCCTGACAGTCCTCCATGAAACTCTTACAATGCCCACAAGGAGAAAAATACGCGCGCGTTATAGGGCAGCCCAAAACTGCAACACGGCACGGCTCCTCTTCGGAGACGGCCTGTGCATGAGGCGCCGGGGGTATGACTTTACGGCTATACCAGGCGATTAAGCGGTTTACACGCTCATGGTCGTTACCGCCTTTGGTGTGCGTTTTTTCACCATAAATGCGTATTTGCTCCAATATGCGTTGGACTTGTGCAGGCTCCGGCAAAACAAAGGGAGTACCTGCAGGGTAGCCAGTGTTGAAAATCAGGCAGCCAAAAGAGCCTGGCAGCTTTTGCAGCGGGAAGGCATCCGCATGTTTTTTGAAAAAGCGCCAAACCTTCGTCTTCTCCCATCCCCAACGACGGCCAAGGGTCTCCAGGGTCAAAACGGCGCCATACTTTCCAAACTGGACAGCCGGCGCCATATGAGAAAACGCATTGCCGGGTTCCTGCCATACCGTGTGGCACCAGAGATCCAGCCATGCGTCTGCCTCATCGAAGTGATAGTGCGCCTCTGCGAGGCGCTGGGTAATGTTTCGGGGCAGGCAGAGAAAGCCATACCCCTGGGTGGCGTAGACAGCTTCGGTGCCCATGCAAGGCTCGCCGGAGCACTGGACCACCCAGTCCTTGATTTGATAGGTGAGTTTCTTTGTCTTTGGGTTCAGTTCGTAATCTATGTAACCCAGTTGGGTCAGCTTGTCCATCAGCTCCAGGGCTTTATTCCGGCTTTTTACGCCCAAGATGCTCTTGAGACCTACGATGCCCCCAGCCCATGAGCCGATGGTGACCTGATTGATATACCGGCAATAGCGGGCCTGTCCATTGCGGAAGGCTGCACGGGAGGCCAGCCGCGCCCAAGCGCTCATGATACCTTTGCCCTGCGGCATTTGACTGCGGGGGAGCTTGACCCATTGATACTTTAACAGGCATTTCACCTGGCTGGCCTCCTTTCTGGATTAGGATTGAAAAAGGTCTCGCGTCATGCTAAAATGGACGAGCATGAAAGTGAGGCGAAAAACCATGATATATGCGTGCAATCATTGCCATTTCCTGTTCTCCCGGGTATCTCCAGCTGAACAGTGCCCAGACTGTGGGAAAGCGTGCATCCGTCCTGCCACGCAGGAAGAGAGCGAGGAATTTGAAAGGCGGAAAACAGAAAATCCATGGACAGATAAGACTCACTGAACACGCCATATCTGCAATCCTGTTCTCATATAAAAGGCCACCCAAGCCAATGTGACTTGGGTGGCTGATTGTTAATGGCGTGCTGATATGACCAATACTTCCTGATCACCAGCAGATGCGTACCCGCTGGCCCCACAGCGTTTCGACCTGAACGCCGACCAGATACCAGCCGCGGCTGTCAATTTCAATGCGGGTTGGTACCCATTGCTCGTTTAGCCAAATATCCATGGTTGTTCCGCAGTGGAGGCCACCGTAGCAGTCGTCGCTATTGAAACGGATATCGGCACGCCCGCTTTGCATGTCGGGGATCAAAATGCCTTCTCTCATTAGCATAACCTCCGATGCTTTTTGATTGACCTTTTTCTGACACAAGTGTATAATTGAGTTTGCATCCTTGATATGATACAAATGCGCGCACCCTCCAATAGGATGACCTTTGATGATGGTTAGATAGCTGAAATGGCTAATATTTTGCTAATATTAGCCGCTGGGACAGGCCGTATCAGGGCGGTATGTGGCGTACCGCAGTCCAAGGCGTTCGCGTGAAAAACCTTGGTATTACTGGACTTTACGGCATTGCAGAGTATCACAGCATAATCGGTCAAAAAGGGTTCGGGTTACTCCTAAGCGGTAGGTCGGAGGTTCGAATCCCCTCAGGCGTGCCAAAGGAAAGGGACATCCGCAAGGATGTCCCTTTCCTTTGGCCTCCGGCTGCCGGGAATGGGTGTCTCCCAGGCAATTTCAAATATCCGCGGGCAGATGCGGTCTGCGCTTCCATTCGTGTTATTTCTGGGCGGCGCCGGTAAGCAGGGGGCGGGTCATAGTATTCTTTTTCAAATAAAGTTAATGGCCTATTTTTACTGTTACTATTGCCCCTCGTTCTGATTCCCCATGGAATGACACCGCAACTCTATCACGTTTTTGGAATTTTCAGTAATTAACAGCTACAAAAAATTTCCCCATATCAGAAGCAAAGAGCAATGAGTGCGTTAGTTTAAGCTTCCTCAGTTCTTCTGAAAGAAGTCCTGCAATGATAAAGCTATTCGACTTCATAATCATCATAGTATTACTACCAGCAAAGTGCTGTCCTATTGATCTCCAGAAGTTTGTAGCAAACAACTGTAGACTAGATAGTATCAAGTCCATCTCATTCTTCACTTCTGTCCCATAGATCATTTCGGCAACGCGAAGTAGAAATGAGCTCTCTATACCTGAAACAATTGTAATCTCGCGTGAATCCAAACTATATACCATTTTTTGATATACAGCCTTTCCCAAAAATTCTCCTTGATAGCTCCTACCTATAATTTTCGCATTTGCCGCAATATTCAAAGAAGCGGTCAACAGCGTATTGATTTTTTCTTCCAGTCGCGCTTCAAAGTCACTGTTCTTTGCAGGCGCGGCTAGAATACCCTTTCCTATGATCGCCATATCTGCTGTTGCTATATGCTCCAATAGCCATCCAATTCCGCTTCCGACAAAATCTTGTATCTCTTCTTTACTGCACTCACCACGCTTCACAATATCTTGATATTTTTTTAGCTGGATATTGCAAAATTCATCGTGCAACATCTTGTGTAATGTATACCCAGTGTAGCCGATTTTGCGCATGTATTCCTCTTCCGCCTTAGCATGACGCTCAAAATAGCTGGTTATATAAGTCAAAGTTTCCCGAACGAGGAATATACGATAATTTGCCTCATCTCCTCGTTCCCGTAACTTATTCAAAACCTGATCGGCCATTTGGAATAGCTGCTGATGTTCCTTGTCTAATTTTTCTATACCCGTAATATAATTGTCATTCCACCTAATCATACCTGTTCTCCTTCAATCTATTTTAGTTACAAAATAAGTGAGTCAGCATATCCTCCTTTAATGTTTCAGCAGAGCAATCTTTGGGAGCTGTTTTCCTGTTTGACTGTATAACGCCCGGGCGGAGGGATTTATTGCACAATGAAGAGAAACTTAAAAATCCAATAGAGTTTATGGGAAAATGCGGTGGACTGCCAGGAAAAATGGACAGGGCACTGGAAAAAAGCGGCGAAAGAGGGCGGGATTTTCTCTGTTGCTTTTTCCCTGAGGAACCATTATACTATATATTATGGAAACCATTTATGCAAATGGAGGATTACATATGAAAGGAAAGCGAGTTCTCTCTCTGGCGCTGGCCGCGCTGATGACGCTCTCCCTGCTGGTGGTGCCCGCAGCGGCCGTCAGCTTTACCGACATGACCAATCACTGGGCCAAGGACGATGTGGAGTACTTGGCCACCCAGGGGGTGGTCAAGGGGACCAGCGCCACCACCTTTGCTCCCGATCAGAAGATGACCGCCTGTGAAGCGCTGCTGTTTTGCTCCCGTGCCGCCGGCGTGGACGCCATTGACAAGGAGGCCATCGCCGAGGACTGGGAGGACGAGCTGAAGGAGATCCTGCCCGAGGAGATGTACGCCTGGGCGGCCCAGGAGATGGCCGTCTGCCTGGAGACCGGCATCATCTCGGAGACCGAGCTGCGGGCCCTGAGCAGCGCGGGCGGGCTGGTGAAGTCCATCACCCGTGAGACGCTGGCCATGTATCTGGTGCGGGCCATGCAGCTCGCCCCCCTGGCCCAGAGCCTGACCTCCTACCCCATGAGCTTTGCGGACACTACCTCTATTTCCGCCTCCCTGCAGCCCTATGTATACCTGCTGAACATGTACGGCATCGTCAAGGGCAACGAGCTCAACCGCTTTCTGCCACAGAACTCCCTGACCCGGGCCGAGATGGCCACCATGCTCCGCCGGGCCATCGACTTTATGGACGAGCGGGGCATCTATGCCGAGCTGCCCGGCTACACCGACTATGACTGGGTGGGCGGCACCATCGCCGCCGTGTCTACCGGCAGCAGCGGCGTTACCCTGCTGACCCTGACCAGCGTGGTCAGCGGCACCCGCAGCATCTCTCTGCCCGCCGACGCGGAGATCTACGAGAATAATATGCTCTCCTCCGCCGATGCCCTGAAGGTGGGCAGTTACGCCCGGGTGAACCTGGACAGGAAGGGTACTGCCGAGTCCGTGCGCCTGGGCGGCGCGGTCATCTCCTATACCGGCTCCGTCACCGGCGTGGAGCAGGACAGCCTGACCGTGACGGTCAACGGCGCCTCCAAACGGCTGGACATCGACCGCTTTACCGAGGTGCAGGTGGGCAAGACCGCCGGCGACTACACCCTGCTGGATCCCCAGGCCGGATACACCACGGCCACCTGCTATGTGGACGCCATGGGCCATCTGGACGCGGTGCAGCTCTCCGGCGGCACCCGCGCCGAGGAGGGCATACTGGTGAAGGTGGAAAACGGCACCGGCGGCCAGCGGCGCCCGGGCGCCGGCCTTTACCGGGGGATTTGCCG
>OAVM01000368.1_pt1 | contig 16553 bp, 14 predicted proteins | sample 1476421 | NCBI WGS metagenome assembly OAVM01 (sample SAMEA2580099, study PRJEB22360) | human gut metagenome | biome: human gut; feature: human-associated habitat; material: faeces | place: Denmark | collected 2008/2010
CCCCAGCCCCGCCGGAGTGGACGCGGTGTGGGCCTGCCTGGACGGGAAGGGCCTGGACGCCCGCGCCCTGGGCGGCCTGAAGCTGGCCGCCATCGGCCCCGGCACCGCCAAGGCGCTGTCCGCCCACGGCCTGCGGGCCGACTATGTGCCCGAGGTCTACGACGCGGCCCACCTGGGGGCCGGCCTGCCCGCCCGGGGCCGGGTGCTCATTCTCCGGGCGGGGGAGGGCTCCCCTGCCTTGACAGAGGCCCTGAAGGGGCGTAACATTGGGTATGACGACGTGGCCTGCTACCGCACCGTGTACGAGAACCCCCGCTCCGACGAGCTGCGGGCGGCGGTGGAGTCCGGCGCGGCGGGGATCGTCACCTTCACCAGCGCCTCCACGGTCAAGGGGTTTGTCGCCTCCGTGGGGGAGGACGCGGACTTCTCCCGCATGGTGGGGGCCTGCATCGGGGCGCAGACCGCCGCCGAGGCCCGGAAGCACGGCATCCCCGCGGCGGTGGCCCGGGAGGCCACCATGGACGCCCTGGTGGAATTGATTACCGCCCTGCGGGATTGAGAAAGGAAGCACATATATGGAACTCATTCAACGTCCCCGCCGCCTGCGGGGAAGCGACGCGGTGCGCCGCCTGTGCCGGGAGACCCGCCTGTCCCCCGACAGCCTGATCTACCCCATCTTCGTGGACGAGACCCTCCGCGGCAAGCGGCCCATCGAGGCCCTGCCCGGCCAGTTCCACTACGGCCTGGACGCGGTGTGCGAGGCGGTGTCCGACTGCCTGGCCGCCGGGGTGACCCACTGCATCCTCTTCGGCCTGCCCCGTGAGAAGGACGCCGTGGGCTCCTCCGCCTGGGCAAAGCACGGCGTGGTGCAGGAGGCCATCCGGGCCATCAAGGCCAAATACCCGAATTTCTATGTGATCACCGACGTGTGCATGTGCGAGTATACCGACCACGGCCACTGCGGCATCCTCTGCGGCCAGAGCGTGGACAACGACAAGACCCTGGAGGTGCTGGCCAAGACCGCCCTGTCCCATGTGGAGGCGGGGGCGGACATGGTGGCCCCCTCCGACATGATGGACGGCCGGGTGGCCGCCATCCGGGCCGTCCTGGACGAGCACGGCTATGAGACCACCCCCATCATGGCCTACTCCGCCAAGTACGCCTCCGCGTTCTACGGCCCCTTCCGGGCGGCGGCCGGCTCCGCCCCCTCCTTCGGCGACCGGAAGGGGTACCAGATGGACCCCCACAACCGCAAGGAGGCCCTCAAGGAGTGCGCCCTGGACGAGGCGGAAGGGGCGGATATCCTCATGGTCAAGCCCGCCCTGAGCTATCTGGACGTGATCCGTGAGTGCTCCGACGCCTTTGATCTGCCCATGTGCGCTTACTCCGTCTCCGGCGAGTACGCCATGATCAAGGCAGCCGGGGCGGCGGGGCTGGTGGACGAGTACCGCATCATGTGCGAGAGCGCCCTGTCCGTGTTCCGGGCCGGGGCCAATATGCTCATCACCTACTACGCCAAGGAGCTGGCCCAGGCCATACAGAAGGGGGACATCGGCTGATGGATATCTCGGAACAGCTCTTTGAGCGGGCCAAGCGGGTGCTCCCCGGCGGGGTCAACTCCCCGGTACGGGCCTACCGGGCCGTGGGCATGGCCCCCCGCTTCATCACGCGGGCCGACGGGGCCTATATCTACGACGAGGACGGGAAGCGGTACATCGACTACGTCTGCTCCTGGGGCCCCATGATCCTGGGTCACAACCACCCGGTGATCCGGGAGGCGGTGGAGCGGGCGGTACGGGACGGCCTCTCCTTCGGCGCCCCCACCCGCCGGGAGGTGGAGATTGCTGAGCTGATGATCGGCATGGTACCCAACATTGAGATGGTGCGCATGGTGAATTCCGGCACAGAGGCGGTCATGTCCGCCCTCCGGCTGGCCCGGGGGGCCACCGGCCGGGACAAGCTCATCAAGTTCGAGGGTTGCTACCACGGCCACTCCGACTGTATGCTGGTCAACGCCGGCTCCTCCGCCCTGGCGGGGGGGCACCCCAGCAGCGCCGGCGTGCCGGTGGGGGCGGCCAGGGACACCCTCACCGCCCAGTTCAACGATCTGGCCAGCGTGGAGGCCCTGCTGGAGCAGAACCCCGGCCAGGTGGCGGCGGTGATCGTGGAGCCGGTGGCCGCCAACATGGGCGTGGTCGGCCCCGCCCCCGGCTTCCTGGAGGGCCTGCGGGCCCTGTGCGACAAGCACGGCGCCCTGCTGATCTTTGACGAGGTGATCACCGGCTTCCGCCTGGCCCCCGGCGGCGCCCAGGCGTACTTCGGCGTGCGGGCCGATCTGGTCACCTGGCGCGGCGGGCCGGGGGGCGCCTACTGCGGCAGCCGCGCGCTGCTGGAGCAGGTGGCCCCCTGCGGCCCGGTGTACCAGGCGGGCACCCTCAGCGGCAATCCGGTGGCCATGGCTGCCGGCCTGGCCCAGCTCACCTACCTGCGGGAGCATCCCGAGGTGTACGAGCACATCAACGCCAGGGGCGCGGCTCTGGCGGAGGGCCTGCGGCAGCTGGTGAAGCGCACCGGCGCGCCGGTGGTCATCAACCAGCTCGGCTCCCTGCTTCCCCCCCCCGGCGGTGACCACCTTCACCGACGCCAAGGGCAGCGACGTGGCCAAGTACGCCCGTTACTTCCAGGGGATGCTGGAGCGGGGCGTGGCCCTGGCCCCCGCCCAGTTCGAGGCTATGTTCATCTCTGAGGCCCACACCCAGGCGGAGCTGGACGCCACCCTGGCCGCGGCGGAGGCCGTGTTCCAGGCGCTCTGAGTCAAACGAAAAACGGCCCCCGGAACCTATCAGGTTCCGGGGGCCGCTCTGCGTTCAGCCTTCGATTTTGTCCACCCGCCGCTGGTGGCGGGGGCCCCCACCACGGGGGTGTAGGGACTACCCCGCCGCTGGTGGCGGCCGCCCTCAAAGGGCGTGTTGAGGAAGGCGTCCACGATGCGGTCGGCCATATTGTTCCCGATCAGTCCGCCGCCCATGGCCAGCATGTTGGCGTCGTTGTGCCGCCGGGTCATCTCGGCGGAGAGGGGTTCGCTGCACAGGGCGCAGCGGATGCCCTTCACCTTGTTGGCGGCGATGGAGATGCCGATGCCCGTGGTGCAGATAACGATACCCCGGTCGCACGCGCCGGAGGCCACCGCCTCCGCAGCCGCCCGGCCGAAGTCGGGGTAGTCGCAGCTCTCTGCGGTGTAGCAACCGAAGTCCTGATACTCCAAGCCGCGGGCGTCCAGGTACTCCATGACGTGGCGCTTGAGGGCGAGCCCTCCGTGGTCGGAACCCAATGCGATCATATATATTTCCTCCTTATCCGAGTGTGTGAAATACGGGCTGGTGCTTTTCATAGGTGCAGACGCGGCGGAAGCCGCACTCCCGCAGCAGCGCGCAGGCCGCCCGGACGCCCTTGCCCACGTCCGCCGGGGTGTGGGCGTCAGAGCCGACGGTGACGATCTCGCCGCCGCAGTCCCGGTAGAGGGCCAGGATGGGCCGCCACTCCTCCAGGGTGCGCCCCCGGCAGGTGTTGACCTCCATGCCCCTGCCCTTTTCCACCGCCGTGCGCAGGATGGCCCGGATGGCGTCCTGGTAGCGGTTTAGGGTGACGGGGGCCTGCATATAGCGCAGGGGGTAGATGAGGTGGGCTAGCACGTCGTAAAAATCTGTGGCGGCCAGCAGAGCCAGGGAGGCAAAGTAGTCGTCCAGGGCATCATAGCAGGCCTGGACGGTGGAGAAATCCAGGAAGAACAGGTCGGTGCCGCCCCTTTCCGGCGAGAGGTTGTGGACCGAGCCCAGGATGAAGTCGGCCTCCGGGCGGGCACAGATGGCCGCAGCGGCGGCCGGATTCAGATGGGGCATGCCCAGCTCCAGGCCCAGCTTGAGGGTGAGACGCTCCCCGGCGGCGGGGAGGGCCTGCTGATGCTGGGCCACGGCGGGGGCCCAGTCGTAGCCCTCCGCCGGAACCCCATTTTCGTCGAGGAAGTCGAAGTGGTCGGTGACGCACAGTTCATCCAGGCCCGCGTCTGCCGCCGCCTCTGCCAGCTCGGACAGGGGGGCGTGGGCATCAAAGGAGAGCCGGCTGTGGGTGTGATAGTCGGACAGATACATACAAATTACCTCACAAGTGCCGCTGGGCGGGGGATTAGAAGGGCCAGGAGGGGAGCCACCGCAGCAGGCAGGTCCCATACCAGGAGGGGATCTGGATGCCCACCAGCACGGGATAGAACAGGGCGTAGAGGGCCGCGGCCCCCGCCGTGACGGCGTACATGGCGGGCTTCCAGGCGATGAACTCCTCCTGTTCGGACAGGCTGTAAAACACATAGCACAGGGCCAGAATGAGAAACAGCACCGAGGGGAAGTAGTGATAGGCGAAGGTGATGCGGCCGATGAAGAACCAGGGCACCAGCTGGGCCAGGTAGCCGATGACGATGAACAGGGCCTTGGCACACCGCCGCCGCACCGCCTGCGCGGCGCAGGCGAGGACGGCCAGCAGGCCGCCCCAACACACCACCGGGTTGACAAAGGCGGCGAAGCGGGTGGTGTACCCCGGCACCGAGTTGTCCATATAGTAGAGGATGGGCCGGATGTCAAAGAGCCACTGATACCAGCGGGAGGAGTAGGGGTGGGTATCGGTGACGCCGCTGTGGTAGGAGAGCATATACCTCTGATTTTCCCACATGGCGCCGACGAGGCCGGTGAGGCTGCTGTCTCCCTCCGCCCAGGCGTAGGGGAGATAGGACAGGGTATAGATGGCCGCCGGGATCAGGGCGAACACCAGCACCGAGAAGGCGAGAATCTGGAAGGCCCACTTCAGCCGCCCGGGCTGCCGCGCCCCCGTCTCCCCGTCCGCCGGCCAGTCCCGCAGCTTTTGGTACAGGCCGATGAAGTAGAGTACCACCAGCCCGGTGCAGCCGTAGATCACCGTCCATTTGGAGGCCGCGCCGATGCCCCAGAACAGCCCCGACAGGAACAGGGGCAGGGCGCATTTGCGGAAGGGGGCGCCCGCCGGGAGGGTGAGGTAGCGGTACATGAAATAATACATCAGAAGGATGAAGAAGAAGGCGTAGGTGTCGATGGTGGCCAGCCGGGTCTGGGTCAGGTGCATGAAGTCGGCGGCCAGCAGCACTGTGCCGCAGGTGGCGATGGAGGTGCGGCCGAACAGGTTCTTGAGGAACACATACAGCAAGGGGAGCATCCCCACGCCGAACAGGGTGCCCATGAACCGCCAGCCGAAGGGGGTCATGCCGAACAGGCGGATACCGACGCCCATGATCAGCTTGCCCAGGGGCGGGTGGGAGATCTCATAGGGTTCAATGCCCCGGATGTGCTCCCAGGCGGTGCGGGGGTGGTAGATCTCGTCAAAGTAGGCCGAGTCGTAATAGGTGGTCTTTTCGGGTACCGTCTCCTGCTCGTCGAAGAGGGGGCTGGCCGAGGCGGACAGATTCACCCGGTTCCCCTCCAGATCGAACAGGGCCACCTCTCCCAGCTCCAGCAGGCCCTTATTGGCCTGGCCGGTGATGCGCAGGTACCGGATATACTGGGGGTTTTCGAAGGTGAGTTCATTCCACTTGAAGAGCTGATTGTAGTTCTGGGTCATGGCGTAGCTCTCGCCGTAGCCCTCCGGGTCGGCCCAGTAGTAAACGGTCTCCTCACTGCCCGTTTCATCGGTCTCCGTCCGGCTCCAGAGGGTGAGCCACTGGGTGCCGTCGGCGGAGATCTCCACCTGGTATTTGCCGGTGCCCAGGTTGGGGTAGTACCACAGCCTGGACACCTGGACGCTCTCCGGCAGGGAGAAGGTGGCCGATTCCCCGTCCCCGAAGTCCCAGGCGCTCTGGGGTGCCTGGAGGGAGCCCAAGTGGGCGAAGGCGGTGACGGCGTAAATACAGGTGATGAGCAGGATGGGAACGGTATCCCGGCGCGCCAGGGGATGGCACCGCCCGGCAAAGGTGAAGCGGCGCTTCGGCTGCGGCGCGGGGGCGAGCTGCTGGGCCAGAGGAGAGCGCTGGGTGCGCCAGTACCAGCAGAAGAAGCCCAGCAGCGCCAGCAGGGTAAGGACGGGAAAGAGTATGACAATATAACGAATGGGGCCCACGGGGGCGGTCACCTCCAACGGCAGAAATAGACTAGAGGACGGGCAGTTGCCCGTCCTCTAGTTTATTTCTTTTTCTTCTTTTTGTCAAAGAAAGATTTTACGCCCTCCATGGGACCGGGCGAAAGCTCGCCCATGGCTTCGCCATAGGCACGCAGCGCCTCCTTCTGTTCGTGGGTCAGGCCGGTGGGCACCTGCACGTTCACGGTGACGTACTGGTCGCCCCGGCCCCGGCCGTTGACGCTGGGGATGCCCTTACCCCGCAGGCGGAAGGTGGTGCCGGGCTGGGTGCCCGCCGGCAGGCTCCACTTCACCTTGCCGTCGATGGTGGGAATCTCCAGCTCCGCGCCCAGTGTGGCCTGAAGGAAGGTGACGGGGTGCTCCAGATAGACCGACGTGCCGTCCCGCTTGAAGAATTCGTGGGGGCGGACGGTGACGCTGATGAGCAGATCGCCCGCCGGGCCGCCGTTTTTGCCCGCGCCGCCCTGCCCCCGGAGAGAGACCGCCTGGCCGTTGTCGATGCCGGCGGGGATGGAGACGGTGAGCTTGCGCTGACGGCGGACGCTGCCCGCGCCGCCGCAGCTCTTGCAGGGCTGATGGATGATCTTGCCCTTGCCGCCGCACTTGGGGCAGGTGGTGGTGGTGGCGAAGGTAAAGGCCCCGCCGCCCCGCTGGATACGGATCTGGCCGCTGCCGTGGCAGGCGGGGCAGCCCTCCGCTGTGGTACCCGGCGCACAGCCGGTACCGTGGCAGTCGTCGCAGGGTTCGGTTCGGTTGAGGGTGATCTCCTTCTCACAGCCGAAGGCCGCCTCCTCAAAGCTGATGGTAACCGACGCCCGCAGGGTGTCACCCTTCATGGGGCCGCTGCGCGCACGGCTGGAGCCGCCGCCGAAGCCGCCCCCGAAGAAGGAGCCGAAGATATCGCCCAGGTCGATGTCGCCCATGTCAAACCCGCCGAAGCCGCCAAAGCCGCCCCCGGGTCCGCCCGCGCCGAAATTGGGATCCACACCCGCATGGCCGAACTGGTCGTAGCGGGCGCGCTTATCCTTGTCGGACAATACCTCGTAGGCCTCATTGGCCTCCTTAAATTTAGCCTCGGCGGTCTTGTCGCCGGGGTTCAGATCCGGGTGGTACTGCTTGGCCTTTTTCCGGTAGGCCTTCTTGATCTCCTCGTCCGTGGCGCCCTTGGACACGCCGAGGACTTCATAATAATCTCGTTTCTGTTCTGGCATAGGGTTCTATCACCTCTTAACGGGAGAAACGGGCGGGTCTGGGGGCCGCCCCCTACTGCGTAGGAGCCAACTCCAGACCGGCCCGTGCTCACCGGACGAATTTACTTCTGGTTGTCGTCGTCTACCACTTCATAATCGGCGTCCACCACGTTGGGATCGGAGCTGGCGGAACCGGCCTGAGCGCCGCCCATGTCGGGGCCAGGCTGCTGGCCACCCTGGGGATTGGCCTGCTGATACATCTTCTCCGCGATGGGATAGAAGGCCTTGCTGGCCTCCTCGGTGGCGGACTTGATGGCGGCCACGTCGGTACCCTTCAGCGCGTCCTTCAGCTTGTTCAGCGCGGCCTCCACGGTAGCCTTGTCGTCGGCGCTGATCTTGTTCTTGGCGTCCTCCAGGGCCTTCTCGGTCTGGTAGACCACCTGGTCGGCCTGGTTGCGGACGTCGATCTCCTCCTTCTTCTTGGCGTCCTCGGCGGCGAACTGCTCGGCCTCCTTGACGGCCTTGTCAATGTCCTCCTTGGACATGTTGGTGGAGGAGGTGATGGTGATGTGCTGCTCCTTGCCGGTGCCCAGATCCTTGGCGGACACGTTCACGATGCCGTTGGCGTCGATATCGAAGGTGACCTCGATCTGCGGCACGCCGCGGCGGGCGGGGGCGATGCCGTCCAGGTTGAAGCGGCCCAGGGTCTTGTTGTACTGGGCCATCTCGCGCTCGCCCTGGAGCACGTGGACCTCCACGCTGGTCTGGTTGTCGGCCGCGGTGGTGAACACCTGGCTCTTCTTGGCGGGAATGGTGGTGTTGCGCTCGATGAGCTTGGTCATCACGCCGCCCATGGTCTCGATGCCCAGGGACAGGGGGGTGACGTCCAGCAGCAGCAGGCCCTTCACGTCGCCGGTGAACACGCCGCCCTGGAGCGCCGCGCCCATGGCCACGCACTCGTCAGGATTGATGCCCTTGAAGCCCTCCTTGCCGGTGAGCTTCTTGACCATCTCCTGCACGGCGGGGATACGGCTGGAGCCGCCCACCATCAGCACCTTGGAGATGTCGCTGGAGGACAGGCCGGCGTCACTCATGGCCTGCTTCACGGGGCCACTGGTGGCCTCCACCAGGTTGGCGGTGAGCTGGTCGAACTTGGCCCGGGTGAGGGTCAGATCCAGGTGCTTGGGGCCGGTGGCGTCGGCGGTGATATAGGGCAGGTTGATGTTGGTGGAGGTGACGCCGGACAGCTCGATCTTGGCCTTCTCGGCGGCCTCCTTCAGGCGCTGCATGGCCACCTTGTCGCCGGTCAGGTCAATGCCGGTGTCCTTCTTGAACTCGGCGGCCATCCAGTCCATGACGGCCTTGTCGAAGTCGTCGCCGCCCAGGCGGTTGTTGCCGGCGGTGGCCAGCACCTCGATGACGCCGTCGTCGATGTCCAGGATGGACACGTCGAAGGTGCCGCCGCCCAGGTCGTACACCATGACCTTCTGGGCAGTCTCCTTGTCCACGCCGTAGGCCACGGCGGCGGCGGTGGGCTCGTTGATGATGCGCTTGACGTCCAGGCCCGCGATGCGGCCGGCGTCCTTGGTGGCCTGGCGCTGGGCGTCGGTGAAGTAGGCGGGGACGGTGATGACCGCCTCGGTGACGGTCTGGCCCAGATAGGCCTCGGCGTCCGCCTTCAGCTTCTGCAGGATCATGGCGGAGATCTCCTGGGGTGTGTAGGCCTTGCCGTCGATGTTCACCTTGTAGTTGGTGCCCATCTCGCGCTTGATGGACATGATGGTGCGGTCGGGGTTGGTGATGGCCTGGCGCTTGGCCACCTGGCCCACCATGCGCTCGCCGTCCTTGGAGAAGGCCACAACGGAGGGGGTGGTGCGGTTGCCCTCGGCGTTGGGGATGACGACGGACTCGCCGCCCTCCATGACGGCCACGCAGGAGTTGGTTGTACCAAGGTCGATACCAATGATCTTAGACATAAAGCAGTTCCTCCAATATATCGAAAATTCTTTTTTACACAGTCAGGTTCGGACGCGCCCGCAAGCCTCAGTTTGCGACCTTTACCATGGCGAACCGAACTACCTTATCGCCCGACCTGAAGCCGGTCTGGAACACATCCACAATGGTGTTCTCGCCAGCGCCCTCGTCCTCCACGTGCATCACGGCGTTGTGAAGGTTGGGGTCAAAGGGCTCACCCAGGGCGGGGATCTCCTCGATGCCCAGCTTGGCGAGAACCTCCTTGAGCTGGGTCATGGTCATCTCCACGCCCTTCTTGTAGGCCTCGTCGGCGGTCTCCTGCTTGAGGGCCCGCTCCAGGTTGTCGTACACCGGCAGGAAGGCCGCGGCGGTGTCCGCCTTGGCGTCCGACCAGGCGGACTCCTTCTCCTTCTGGCTGCGGCGGCGGTAGTTGTCGTATTCAGCGGCCAGGCGGAGAAATTTGTCCTCCTGGTCGGAGAGGTTCTTCTTGAGGGCCTCCAGCTCCTCCAGCAGGGGGTTGGGAGCCTCGGCCTCCGTCTCCTCGGTGGGGACGGCCTGCTCGGTCTGCTCTTCCGGGGTCACGTCCTCCGGCTTTTTTTCCTTCTTGCTCATGGGATGCATTCATCTCCTATTTCTCGTCGTCCCTGCCCTGGGGCAGTTCGCCCTGACCAAACAGCCGGGAGAGGCCCTCGGCCAGATAGGACAGGCGGGCGGTTATCTTGGCGTAATCCATCCGGGTGGGCCCAACCACGCCGATGACACCCCGCATGCCGTCGCCGATGTCGTAGCTGGCGACCACCACGCTGGTGTCCTTCAGCGCATCGGCCACGTTTTCCGGGCCGATGAGGATCTTCATGGGATCGTCCTTGGGGATGGGGAAACGGGCGGGGTCGGCGTCCTCGGAGAGGTAGCTCATCAGCGGCTGCGCCCGCTCCAGGCTGCGGTACTCGGGCAGCTCCAGCAGATGGGCCAGACCCGAGGTGTGGACGGTGCGCTGCTCCAGGCTCTCCAGCACCTCCATAGCGAAAGACACCACCAGGGAGATAAGCCCATAGGCCTCCCCGGCCGCATGCTGGGCCACCCGCATCAGCTCCGGGGTGATCTCCTCCAGCGTCAGGCCGGTAAAGGTGGTGTTCAGCAGGGTGTTGAGCATCTGAAGCTGGGCTTCCGTCAGGTCGGAGGGCAGGCGGATGAGCCGGTTACGCACGATGTCCGTGTCGGTCATCACCACGATGATGAAAGCGTTGCGCTCCACCATCAGCAGATCGAACCGCCGGATGGTCATGCGGCTCAGACCGGAGGAGAGGGCGAAGGAGGGGTAATTGGTGAGCTGGGACACCACCCGGCCCGCCTGGTCCAGCACCCGGTCCAGCTCCCGCATCCGCATGGCCAGGGCCTGGTTGATGCGCTGGGTCTCCTGGAGGGAGAGCTTGTGCTCCTCCATCAGCTCGTTGACATAGAGCCGGTAGCCCTTGGGCGAAGGGATGCGCCCGGCGGAGGTGTGGGGCTTTTCCAACAGGCCCATCGCCTCCAGATCCGCCATTTCGTTGCGGATGGTGGCGGAGGATACCTCCATATCGATGGAGGCGGCGATGGCCTTGGAACCCACCGGCTCCGCCGACTGGATGTAGCTCTCGATGATGGCGCGGAGAATCCGTTTTTTGCGCTCTGTTAAATCCATTCCGGCCACCCTTTCACAATGTTAGCACTCAAACTCTCTGAGTGCTAAAGATAATGTAGCACCGTCCCCCGAAAAAGTCAAGTGTTCTGGATGTAAATTAAATGTGAACGCAGAAAATTCAGCAGGCAAAGGGGGGGACTGCAAGTTTCGGGCGTTGACGGGGCGGCGGAACAATGGTATTCTATGTAAAAAAGGAGGGGTGAATCCGTGGACGAGGGCCGAGGCTTCACGATTATCGACTATGAGGACCGCTACAAGCAGGCGCTGGAGGACATCTCCCTGCCCTGGCTGCTGGAATACGACCTGCTGGAGCCGGTGGATCTGGAGATGCTGGCGGAGCCCCACCGCTTCCTGTCCGGCGGCGGCCGGGTGCTGCTGGCCCGCTGGGGGGAGGAGATTGTGGGCATGGTCATGCTGGAGCTTCAGGGGAAGGGCCAGTGCGAGCTGCTCAAGTTCGGCGTGAAGGAGGCATACCGGGGCCGGGGCATTGGTACGGCCTTGATGGAGGCGGCGCTCCAGGCCGCCCGGGATGCAGGGCAGAAGAAAGCGGTCCTCACCTCCAACCATCAGCTCAGGGAGGCCCTGCGGCTGTATGAGCGGTTTGGGTTCAAATACGTCACCTATTCCGATAAATGGTTCCAGCTCTCCGACATCCGCATGGAGCGGGAGCTGTGAGCCGGCTTACAGAGAAAAATACCCCGGCTCCGCGCCCACAGGCGGAGCCGGGGTATTTTTTACAACGCGGTCACTCCGTACGGGAGAACTGGGTGACGTCGTTGATCCACTCCCGGGAGCGGAGGCGGTACAGGCCAATGCCGAACTTGACGAATTGCTCGGCCATGATGCCCACATAGACCCAGAAGATGCCCCACTGGAACACCAGGCCGAACAGGGCGGCCAGGGGGAGGGAGACGAACCACAGGGGGGTGGTGTCGATGATGGTGGCGGCCCGCACGTCGCCGCCGCCCCGCAGGACGCCCACGGTGTTGACGGAGTCGAAGGCCCGCAGGGCCAGAAAGACGCCGATGAAGGTCAGCATCATGGTGGTGATAGAGCCGGCGGTCTCCGACAGGTGGAAGAAGGGGTAGACCAGCCAGGGGAAGACGAACCAGGCCCCCAGGATCAGGGGAATGCCGATGATCAGGCCGCAGAGGAAGGCCAGGGTGTCCAGGGTAGCCCCCACCTCATAGACATGCTCCCGCCGGCCTGCGCCGATCTCCCGGCCCACGATGATGGCGGTGGTGTTGCCGATGGCGAAGATGGCCACGGTACAGAGATCCTCAATGTTGCCCGCCAGGGCGCGGGCGGCCAGGATCTCGGTGGAGCCCTCCATGTGGCCCATGATGACCTTGTAGAGGGAGGTGCCCAGGCCCCAGAGGGTCTCGTTGAGCACCACCGGCCCGGAGTAGTGGAGAAATTTGGCCAGCAGGGCGCGGCCCGGCCGGAAGAGCACGGCGGGCTTGAGCCGGAAGCGCCGGTTGGTCAGGGCGTAGGAGAGCATGATGACGAACTCCAGCACGCGGGCGGACAGGGTGGCCACCGCCGCGCCCACCACGCCCAGGGCGGGAGCGCCCAGGTTGCCGAAGATGAACACCCAGTTGAGGAAGGCGTTGGTCAGCATGGACACGCCGAAGATGATCATGCCCAGCTTGGGGTTCTCCATGGAGCGGTGGGCGCCCACGTACACGCCGGTGAGGCTGTTGAAAATATAGGAGAAGCCCACGATGCGGGCGTACTGGGCCGCCAGGGGCACCAGCTCCTGGTTGTCGGTGAGCAGGCCCATCAGCTGCTCCGGCAGGAAGAACATGACGGAGGCAAAGGCCAGGGAGATGGCCCCGGCCACATAGCAGCCCAGGCCGATGACCCGGTTAATGGACTCGGTGTCCCCCTTGCCCCAGAACTGGCTGATGAGGACGGAGGAGCCGCTCTGGAGTCCGAAAATGACTAGCTGGATGACGAAGACGGGGATGTTGGCCACCAGCACGGCGGCCAGGGGGGCTTCCCCCAGGGCGCCCACCATGAAGGTGTCGATCAGCCCCAGCAGGGTGGTGCACAGGTTCTGGAGCAGGATGGGCAGGGCCAGCCGCGCCACGTTGCGGTAGAAGGCCGCCCCCCGGTTCATATAGTGGAACAAACGCTCACCTCGCTGCAATTCTGGTCTTAGTGATTTCAGTCAGTCCCCCGGCCAGGGCGTCCACGTCGGCGCGGGTGCTCTCCGGGGAGAAGGAGACGCGGAGCACCCCCATCAGGGTGCGCTTGGGCAGGCCCAGGGCCGCAAACACGTGGCTGGGCTTCCCGCGGTGGCAGGCCGAGCCGGAGGAGACGTACACCCCCCGGTCGGACAGCTCCCGCACCAGCATTTCGCTGGGGTAGCCGGGCAGGGAGACGGCGCAGATGTGGGGGGCGTCCCCCCGGCTGATGATCTCCAGCCCGGGGACGGCAGAGAGTGATTCCAGCGCGTATTCTTTGATTTCTTGAATACGAGCGGGATAGTCCTCTTGCCACGCCGCGCAGGCGGCCGCCAGGGCCGCGGCCTGGGCGGTGGGCTCGGTGCCGGGCCGCAGCCCGCCCTCCTGCCCGCCGCCCGTCAGCAGGGGCTTGAGGTTCAGACCCCGGCGGATGTACTGTACGCCGATGCCCTTGGGGGCGCGGATTTTATGGCCGCTGAGAGTGAGCAGATCCACCCCCAGCTCCGCCGGGGTGAAGGGCACCTTCAGAAAGGCCTGCACCGCGTCGCAGTGGAGCAGGGCGGAGGAGCCGGCGTCCCGGATGGACTGGGCGGCCTCCGCCACGGGGAGAAGGGTGCCCAGCTCGTTGTTCACCAGCATCATGGACACCAGCACCGTATCGGGCCGCAGGGCGGCCCGGAGGGCGTCGGGGGACACGTGGCCGCTCCGATCCGGCTTGAGGTAGGTCACCTCATACCCCTGGGCGGCCAGGGCCTTCACCGGCTCCAGCACGGCGGCGTGCTCGATGGCGGTGGTAATGATGTGCCGCCCCTTCCGCCGTCCGTAGTCCGCGGCGGCCCGGACGGCCCAGTTGTCCCCCTCGGTGCCGCAGGAGGTGAAGACCAGCTCCTCCGGCGCGCAGCCCAGGCGGCCGGCCACGGCGGCGCGGTGCTCCTTCAGCGCGGCGGCGGCGGCCTGCCCCAGGGCATACCCGGAGGAGGGGTTGCCGTACCCCTCAGTCATGGCCTCCAGAGCGGCCCGGGCGGCCTCCGGACAGACCCGGGTGGTGGCGGCATTGTCAAGATAAGTGGGCATGTAACGGTCACCTCGTCCATGAATGGAATAAAGACAGTATTAAATATTTTATGCTCTGCCCTGTCGAAAGTCAAGGCCCGCCCCGGTTTTGGGCGGGCCTTGGTGCCTATTGGGAAAAGGATGCGTAGGGATCGGCCGTGTGGACGGCGCGCTCCGAAAGGATTTGCAGCAGCTCCGCTACCACGCCGGAGGGAAGGATGTAATAGGCCCATTCCTGTGTGTCTCCAGGGGCGTAACCGTCGTAAAATGCCGCCCGGCCGTCGGCCCAAAGGAAGAGCTCATATTGCTCGCCGTAGCGAAGGGACAGCTCCGGCTCCCCGGCGGAAAAGGCCGGGATGGAACTCCAGTCCTCGGAACGGAGCAGAGTACCCAGCCCGGAGCCCTCCTCCAGCTCATAATAGGAGCCGTCGCCGGTGCGGAGCAGGGTGCTGGACTCCAGATGCTCCGCCGCGGACTGGGGCAGCAGGCTGGGATTTTCCTTCCGCAGGAAGCCGGGCAGTCCGTTCAGGGCGTACCAGAGCCAGCCGCATCCGGCCGCCGCCAGCAGGGCGAGCGCAAGCCCCACAGCCAGGGCGGCCCCGCTCCGACGCCTCTCCTCCTCTGCCATTGTACACCCCTCCGTTTTGCCAGTATAACACAGAGAGGGCAGGGAAGCTTTACAAAACAATAAATAATTTCTAACTGTTTGACGCCGGGGGCAGGAAACGCCGCCACAGCCCGGAGTGGAAGAAGAGAAGGCCCAGCAGGGCGGAGGGGATGGGGGCCAGTGCCTCGGCCAGATAGAGGCCGCCGGCGCCCAGAGGGCCGGAGAGCAGGAGGCTGAGGGCCAGGCGCACCCCCACAGACTGGAGCAGGGCGTTGGCCATGGCCAGCCCGGCGGCGCCCACGCCGGTGGCGAAGGCGTCATAGGTGTACATGGCGGCGTAGAACAGGCAGTTGACCGAGCAGCAGACGCGCAGATAGCGCACCCCCTCGGCCACTACAGCGGGGCTAGGATCGAAGAAGGCCACCAGCGGGGCGGTGAAGAGCTCCTCCGCCTCCGGCAGACAACATAGCCAGGCGGAGTGGAGAACCCCGCCTGCGGTGCCGATGCGCCGGTGAGAGAGGAATCAGCGTTCCATATTTAACTCCGAACAACGGTTTACCTGTGTCAATATTCGGAGCGGAGTTCGATGCAGAGGGGACGCGCCATAACCGTCCCGCTTTTCCTGTGGGATGGGATCAGTTTGCCGCCCCGCGGCAGGGAGATCAAGAGGGTGTACGATGAACCTCCGAGTCGTTGGCATACATCTGGAAATTCAGCCCCTCCATGGCGGGAACATAGGCCGCCGCGACCCCGGCAAAGCGAGAAGCGTCCACGCCCTCATGCATTAGACCCTCCACATAGGTGTCCCAGTAGTCCTGGGTGAAGAGGATGCGGTACACCGGCTGGAAATAGGTCTGATAGTCCTGCGTGGCATACTCCAGGGTGACTTGCAGGATCTCCGCCCGCTCCGGGCAGTCCGTCTCCATGGTGCTCCAATAGTCGCCGGAGCGGAAGCGGGCCACCGCCTCCTCTGCCGTACAGATGGGGTAGACGCCGCAGGGGTCGCCGGGCGGAAGGGTGAGCTGGACCGCGTTCCCGTCGCGGATCGAGAAGCGGCGGAAGCTGTAATCATACAGTTGCTGCGCCAGCGGCGCGTCGGGATCGCGGTAGTAGAAGGTGCGGGTGACAGAGGGAGAGCCGTCATAGCTGTACTCCACCGCCGACTCCACGTCCCACAGCTCCGCGTCCGTGCCGGGATACAGCCCATACAGGGTTACCGGAGAAGACGCCGCGTCCAACAGCTCCAGACGGGATTGCCCGTGCAGCCGGAGGGTCTCCCCGCCGGAGCCGTCGGCCCACAGGGCGGGGGCCCAGCCCTGGGACGGCTCCGCCGTGCCCTCCCGCCACTGGGTAGAGGTGATGGTGCACCCCAGGGCTCCGGCCAGCTCCTCCAGCCGGGTTCGCTGCTCCTCCTCCGTGGGGCGGGGATTGCGGTAGATGGGCAGCTCGGTGAGCTCGTCCAGCCGGCCGGCGGTGGGGCAGCTCTCCATCTGCTGGGCGGGATCCTCCACGATGGTAATCCAGCTCCCCGCGTCTGGCAGGCTCCACACGTCGGCGGGCGGAGTGTGGGCCGGCGCGGGGGTGCGGGCCACGCCGGGGGTGCCGGAGGGCTCCACGGCCGGGGTGTGGGTGGGCAGGGAGAGGCCCCACCAAAGCCCGCCGGCAAAGAGGACGGCGCACGCTGTGGCGGCCGCGGCCCGGAGCAGGCG
>OAVM01000369.1_pt1 | contig 16504 bp, 8 predicted proteins | sample 1476421 | NCBI WGS metagenome assembly OAVM01 (sample SAMEA2580099, study PRJEB22360) | human gut metagenome | biome: human gut; feature: human-associated habitat; material: faeces | place: Denmark | collected 2008/2010
TAATGAATTAAAATCTGATGAGAGAGTTCAATTTCTTGAATCTCTTTTTCTTGATGATATATATACCCATAGACTTCTTCTTTAGACTCAACATTAATATAATATATATCTTCGCTCTTTATAAAATCTTTTAATGAATATGGAATATGAAAATGAAGATATTCTTTCAATATTTCTAAATCTTTTTCTGTACTAATTGGATTGACTTTAATAATTGGAATATGTGATTGTGTTATGATTGGAACAGTCGTTATGAGACAATCATAATCTAACAAATTATAATTATCAAGTTCACTTGCTGAAATTGTATTTTCAATAACCAAAAGGTCCCGATATGTCTTTAAGATAGAAAAACTCAATAATTCACTAATTGCAATACTATAATCATTAACCAATAAAACTCTTTTCTTAGATAAATTACGTTTTCTTCTTTCTAAAGCATACTGAAAATGAATAGCAATATAACCTATCTCATCTTCAATATTCACATAATTATTATGTAAAGCAATCGCTTTCCATGCTTCTAAACTCATCATATATGCCAATAAATATTTTTCTTTAATAAAATCAATTAATGGATTTCTTAAATATGTATTGAATTTCAAACGATTTTCCATGGGATGTATATGAATACCAACTGCTTTTCTTAAATACATATCCAGATGCAAATCAACATGAAAAACATGATTCACACGTTCTAACATATTTTGAACAATATCATCTATTTCTTTCTTCAACTGATTATTAATACAGCTTTCAATAGCACTTGTTGAATTACTCTTCTTACCAATAATATGAATAGCTAAATAAGCTGTTTCTTTTCTATTAAAATCAATTCCAAAATATTTTTTAATAAGCTGAGTAACATCTTTGGCAACCAAATACTCATATTCATTTTCTATATTTTCAATTTCATTCTGCATAAAATCAATAAAGCAATGATTTTCTATACGATCTAACTGGACTTGAATATGAATCACAAAATTTTGAAAAACACGTTCTGGCATGGTCATTCCATCATTAAAAATAAGTTCTTTTAAAGCATTCATAAACTTTTGATTTTTACCAATTTTTGTTACTAATATATCTGGTTTATGATAAATATATTCAGCCATGCATTGTCTATATCTAAATTCATTACCAATAATTTTTAATCCTCTACCAGTTTTTTGAATAATTTCTAAGCCATATACTTCTAAACATTCTCGCATAATTTTCACACTTCGACTGATAGATGTTCTTTCTATATATAATAATTCAGATAAATCATCAATCTTAATAAAATCTTGATTCTTTAACATTAAGCCTAAAATATAATACGCTCTTTCTAAGGGATTAGAAGGAACAAAGTCACTCCATTCATGACGAAAAGTTTCTTGAAATTGATTCAATAACTCATCATTATAAATCCTTAATTGATATCCTTTTGAGGGTATAGATTGTATTTCTGCAAAATCTTTAATCATTTGATTTAAGATTTTAATATCATTTTGGATTGTTTTTTTACTTACATTTAAAAGTAAAGATAACTTCTGACTTGTCAAACATTCTAAACCATCAAGAAATAATAAGAAAATACGTTGTTGCCTTTTTGTCATTGAATTGGACATATGTTTCACCCCTTTCTTTCATCTTTTTTATATTATAAAGTGAGATAAATTATGGATGCAAGTGAAAAGAAATCAGTTTTAATAAACTGATTTAAGCAATACGTGTTCCTGCTGTTGTTACAAAATCTCCATAAATAGGATCAGATGAATTCATACCATTGATTTCTGGTAAATATGTACATATAACTTGGAATATGACAACAATATTTAACCAAGATGAAGTCATAGGATATTCACCAATATGAATTGTTTGCTGATTGGCTTCTTGGAGTGTAGAAATGATAAGATGATTTTCTGTTTTTGATTTCGCAAAATGAATCAGATTTTTCATTAAGACTTCTCCAGCACCTTTTGTTTCTACCATAATCAAATATGAATGATTTACAATTGTACGATGTGGACCATGCATAAATTCTTCCATATCAAAATTCATTACAGGAATTTGCATAGTCTCTAATATTTTCAGTGTCCCTTCACGTGCAGTTGGATAATTGATTCCAAATCCAACAATACTCATTGCTTTTGCTCTCCCATTCATTATGTTCTTCACACCATTTTTTTGCATGTTGTATATTTTGAGGGAGTTCATTTATGCTTTGATGATATTCTTTGATTATGGACTGTGATGATAATTGGAAAAGTTTCATAATCATAAGATGAAGAGTCAAGACTGTGGCAGTAAATCCTTTTGTTTTTGGACCAACAGGTTCTTTACCACATGGCATATTGATATGTGTATCAGCTTGAATGGCAATTGGACTCTTATTATCTGCTGTAATGGCAATTGTAGGAATATAGTTATTTTTAGCGATTTGTAAGCATTCTAATGTTCCGATACTTTTACCTGTTTGGGATAAAACAATGAGTAATTTATGCTTATGGGGAAGATGTAACAATGGTGAATAATATCTTAATTGAAATGGTGTTTCTACTTGAATCAAACAACCTATTTCCTTTTCTAACATTGTTTTCACTAGCATTGCTGCATTGAGGGATGACCCTGAGGCTGTAATGATAATTTCTTTTTTATTAATGAATGCATCAGGAAGAGAAGATAGAATCTTTTCTTCTTGATTGAGGATATTTGTTAATACATCCTTTTGTTCATCAATATATGTCCACATCTTATTTTCCATTTTTATAAAATTGTGGAAGATAATCTCGATGTGCTTCCAGCATCTCCTCTAATAATGGTTTAGCAATATCATAATCTCTGACTAATGGATGAGCCACTAATGCTTGTAATGCAATATCTTTATTACCCGTAATCGCTGCTTCTACTGCTAATGATTCATATGTTTTCACTGCACTGATTAATCCAACAACAGCCTTAGGATAATCAGGAATGGTTAATGGCTGCATACCATTTTTACTGACATAACATGCTGTCTCAATAACTGCATCATCATCTAAGAAACGGACTGTCCCATTATTCGCAACATTGATAACCATCCATTTCCCAGTATCATTATAAATGGCATCCATGACACCAATAGCGACTTTGGAATATCCTCCTCCACCTCGTTTGGCTAATGTCTTTGGTTTATCATTATTAGACTCATCAGCATATTCTCTAAAGATTTGTTTTTCTAATTCTAGAATAGCTTCTCCCCTTGTTTTATCCTGTTCTTTTAACTGCTGTACTCTTTCTTTGGTATGGAAATAATATTGTGTATACTGACTTGGTATTAGATGCAATGTTTCCATCCATTCCTGAGATACAGTTGTACATTTCTTGATCACCTGACTAAATTCTTCATCTGTGATTGGTCTTCCATCAATTGTCATATGATATGTGAAATTCATATGATTTAAACCTAAATAATCATAATAAATTTTTTCTTCTGGCACATCCAATGCCTCAGATGCCCACCATCTTGGTCTTATTCCACCAGCACATAATCCAGCAATTTTAACATTGCAGATCTTATTTAATGCTTCAGTCACTAAACCTGTTGGATTTGAGTAATTAATAATCCATGCATCTGGACAATACTTTTCTACATCCTTAGCAATTTCAATCATGACTGGAATGACTCTCAATGCATTAAACATACCGCCTACTCCTGTTGTTTCTTGACCAATCAAACCATACTTTAAAGGAATCTTCTCATCATTAATACGTGCTTTATTTCCACCCACACGAATTTGTGTTGAAATAAAATCTGCTCCTGTAAAGGCTTCTTCTCTTGATGTTGTACTCCAAACCTTCACATCATAATTGAGATGTTGAATATAACGTTTAACAAAACCTTCCATAATGCCTAGTCTTTCTTCATTAATATCTAACAAAACTATCTCTTTTACTGGTAATGTTTTTCGATGTTGAGACAATCCCTCAATTAATTCAGGAGTATAAGAACTCCCAGCTCCAACAATCGCAATTTTTAAATTTTTATTCATCATTCATACCTCCACTTAATTCACCTGATAAACGTTGTCTTTCCATCGCTTTAAAGAATAGGTAATAAATAGCACCAGCAATGATTAACGAGAGTATATGCAGGAATATTTCCACCAGTGACGAAATAATGAGAAAAAATAGGTGGAATTGTCCAAGGAATATTAGCAACTGGTCTCCCAATAATATTCAGCATCATTAATAAATAAGTTCCTGCAGATAACGTTAATGTTGTAAGTGTATAAGGAATCATCATATATGGATTCATAACAAGAGGAACCCCAAAGACAACAGGCTCATTAATTTCAAATAAACTGGCTGGTAAACATAATTTTCCAAGAGTACTAAATCCTTTTTCTTTAGAACGAATCATCATCATGACAAGTGGTAATGTGGCTCCTCCTCCACCCAGGAAAACAAACATAGTAAATCCACTAGCTGTAATATATGGAGGCAATGTTCCAGCAGCATAAGCCGCAGCATTTGCTCCAAACATTGTTAAGAAGAATGGATCTGCAACAGCAAGAACTGCCCCACCATGGATTCCCACACTCCATAACATAGAACGAATAAACATAAAAACTAAGAATCCAGGTAATGTATTCAATGCGAAGACAAATAGTGAAAAACAATTCATTAGGATTTGGTTAACATCTAGACCTAATATAACTCTCACAATCCACACCAATGTCAAAACAGCTAAAGCTGGAATTAAAGACATAAATGATTTTGATACTAATGGAGGAACTGTATCAGGGAAATGAATAACCAGATTTCTCTTTTGGAAAAAATGCATAATTGTTCCTGTTAGCAAAGCCACAATAATGGCTGTAAATAAACCTTTTGTTCCAAATAGTTCTGTATTGATGCCAAACTCTTCATTCACAGTAATTAAAAGAAAAGCAGCAACAGAAATAATGGCAGTAATTAAAGCATCAATTTTTATATCTGTATATCCTTCTGCAAAATAGTATGCAACACTTGCTGCTCCTACTAAACCAACAATCCCAATCGTTACACTATTAACAGTTGTAATCATAGCAGCATAAGGTTCAAAAAATGATTTAATAAAATCTATTGGAATATTGGGAACAAGCAAAAACAGACTTCCAATAATTGTTAATGGTACAGTGACCATCATCCCATTTTTGACAGCATTCAAATGATGCTGATTCGCCATTTTATTTAATGGTGGTGCTAATTTTTCTTCAACAAAATTTAATATTTTATTCATATTCTTTCCTCCTTCTCTTTCTTTGATGAGATCTCTTTTCTTGTACATTCATATCATACTATGTATTCGCTTTCATATGAATAGTCGAAACTTCTTCTACCTAGTGGAAATTATTGCACTAAAAAAATGGTTATAGAAACTAACCATTTTTAATATTTATACTTTTTAATTCACCTGTCACAGAATCCATAACATATCCATAAATATTTACATCACATGGAATTAATGGATGTTCCCGTAATAATTGTACACTTTGCCAAACAGATTCACTCACATTGAGAAAACCTGATAACCATTGTTCAAAGTCGATCCCACAATATTTCATAGTCTCGATAATCTCTGAAGATACACCTCTTTCTTGCATTTTTACTAACATCTGCTGACTATCCATATGTTGAACTCCACAATCCGTATGTCCAATCACTAAAATATCTTCTACACCTAATTCATAAATAGCAATCAATAAACTTCTCACTGCACTTCCAAAAGGATGTGAAATAACACCACCTGCATTCTTTATAATTTTTGCATCGCCATTTTTAATACCAAGAGCAGCAGGTAACAGTTCAAGTAAACGTGTATCCATACATGTCACAATAGCTAATTTTTTATCTGGATATTTCGTTGTTTCATAAGGCTCGTATAGTTTGTTTTTCACAAACATTTGGTTATATTTTAAAATATCATTTATCATCTTTTTCTCCTTTGCCATGTATTATAACATTATCAAAAACAAAAAAATATAAGAAAAGAAGATTTTATCATTATCCATTGATAATAATAAGTCTTCTTTTCATGTTAAATATCATTCTCTTTTTTCTTTTTTAATAGGACATATCCTAACCCTAACATTCCTATCATTATAGCTACATAAATTCCTGCTGATGTTGTATCTCCTGTTTCTGGTTTCTTTTCTTCTCCATATGATACAATTCCATATGTTGAGAAATGTTCAGCTGTAAAGATAATTCTATTTCCTTCTACTCTTGATGGTATCTTTGTGATGTTTCCTTGTTCATCCACATAGATGATTCCAAGTTGCTTATCTTTCAAGCTTTCATCAATTGTCAATGATACCTCAACTTCTTTTTCAATTCTATAAACTTCCTCATTTAACAGGAATTTCATGTCATATAGTCTTTCTATTTGAGCAGTTTTTAAGAATTCTGAATTTTGCTTATCTATCTTTTTCATCACTTCTTCAATTTGCTTGTCATCTAACACTTCAGCTATCAATTGAATATCTCTTGGTAACTGTCCTTTTACTGTGACATCCTTATTGTTGTTATGGACTATGATAACTTTATCTTCATCTGGTACATTGATTACTGGATCATCTTTCTTCTCTAATCCCTTGATTGCTGCCTGTAATGATTTTACAGCCTTATCAACTTCACTCTGTGAAACATTGACATTTTTATTGATGTCATTAGCCTTCTTTAATGCGGCTTCAAGCTCTTTGACTGTTTCTTTTGTATACTGATTCTTATCTATCGCTTCGGCTTTCTTGATTTCCTTGATCAATGCATCTTTATTGGCTTTCTTCACCAATCCATCAATAGCCTTCTGTAAACCTGAAACTGCTGTTGTCACTTGTTTTTGTGTTGCATTTTCATCAGCATAAACATTCTTTGCATCTTTTAACGCTTCATTCAAGACTTTGACTGTCTTTTCTGTATAGACATCAGTAGATATATCATTAGCTTTCTTAATAATATTTTCAAGAGCTTTCTTATCTGCCTTTAATGTTAATCCATCAATTGCATCTTTCAATTGTTGTTTAGCATCTATAATCTGTGAAGATGTTGCATCTTTATTCTTATAGACTTCAACCACATGAACTAATGCATCACGATATGCTGCCACACTCTTTGGTGTATAGTTAGAAACATCGATATTTTTATTTTCATCATAATATTCTTTGAGTTCTGACTTAAGTGTGAGACCATAAACCTCAAATTCCCAAAGTGAGTATCCATACTGACCAACTGGCACAATACCTAGCATTCTCACATAGCGCCCAACTGCTGAATTCTCATATGTGAATTCCTTGATACCAGCTTTTCCATCAGTGACATGACTGATATCTGTCCATGTTTGACCATCATCAGAAACCTGAATCTTATATTCTTTTCCACAGGCACCTTCCCAATTGAGCACAACTTTAGAAATATTATAGACATCCTCTAAATCAACTTGAATATATTGTGAATCAACATTGACACCTGGGTTATCTTTTCTTGTTGCTGAAACCCATCTTGATTGGAAATTATCTCCTCTATTTTCAGTACTTCCATCAAATGCATATTTTGATTCTAATACAAATCCTGTGACTGGATTCTTACGTTCACTACTGGCTGTTGATGGCTTATTTAAAGCAATATTAACATCTTCAAGTTTTACTAAATCACCATATACCTCAAACTCCCATAGTGAATAACCATACTCTCCTGCTGGAGCAATCCCTTGCATTCTGACATATCTTGCATAAATATCTTCTTCATAAAGATATTCTCTCACGTTATGTTTTGAACCTTTAGGAGCACTATTATCTCTCACCTTGGTAATAGTGGTCCATGTTTCACCATCTAATGAAACTTGTAAATCATAGTCTTTTCCACAAGCTTCTTCCCAATCTAAGACAATCTTTGAAATATTATATGTGTCTGTAAGATCAACATAAATCCATTCATCATTTGTCTTTCTATTAGATGCCCATCTTGATTGTTTAGAACCAACTTTATCATAATTTCCATCAAATGCTAATGATGAATAATAAACCTTATTACCATCTTTAGTATCCAAATATTCTGAACTTGCCTTTGAAGTTTTATTCAATGCAATATTAATTTCTTCAACATCTGGCTCTTGTATATCTTTTACTTCACCTAAAACATCTAATTCCCAAATATTAATACCATATTTAGTTCTAGAAGAATAGGAATGAATTTTAATATATCTTGCTTCTAAAGTCTCATCAAACATAACATTATCAATATAATGTTTATCACTTGCTGCGACAGTATTTGATTTCAATCTTTCTTTAACAGTTGTCCAATTTTCATTATCATTAGAAACTTCAATATTATAATTCTCTGAACATCCACTTTCCCAATCAATTTTCACACCATCAATATATGAAATTTGTCCTAAGTCAACACTCATCCATTCTTCTTGAGTATCATACCCAGGGTCTTTTCTTCCTGATGACCATTTCGATTGTGTATTACCATCTACTGCTTTTGCAACCACCGTGTCAGATTTATAATCCGAACTACTATCCGCTGTTTTATTCAAAGCAATATTTCGACTCAAATTTTGACCATAAATACTTAGTTCAAAAATACTAATTCCATATTTCGATGCAGAAGCATATGAATGAATACGTACATATCTGCCTTCTACAGACTTATCTAAAACAATTTGATTGTTTAATGATGAATCAGGTTTTAAATTTTGTTGAACAGTTGTCCATGTTTCATTATCATTAGAAACTTCAATTGTAAAATCATTAGAACATGCACTTTCCCATAATACTTCTATCGCATCAATACGCGCTTTTCTACCCAAATCTACACTAATCCATTCCTCTTGCTTATCAAATCCAGATTCCTTTCTCAGTGAAGACCATCTCGTATTGGTATTTCCATCGACTGCATTTTCCTTTACATTTCCTGGATCATTGGTAGAAGTAGAACTTACCTCAACAGTTTTATTAAGTGAAAGTAATTGAGAATCGTGGAATTTCACTTCCTTAACTTGATAATGACTTCCATGACTATTCTTCATAGCAACCTTTATATATTTATAAAGACCACCAATAGTTATATTTTCTGTATTTCCCTGACCATCTGTTATAGATTTAATTTTTTTATAATTTATACCATCACTTGAACCATAAACATCATACTGAGTTGCATAATTATCACCCCATACAACATCAATACTATTGATATATTTACCTGATCCAGCGAATATAGAAATCCATTCATCACTACTTCCTTGACTTTCCCAATATGTTGATTCATTACCATCCACAACATTTTTAACTGGATGTCCAGTTGTTGAACTGCTCGCTAAATAACGATCATCCTGACCTTCAGTTAATGTGATTGGTTGTCCTGCATATGGTAAACCTTTTGAAACAAACTTCGTTGTTGTTTCTTGACCTTCATATGAAAGATCAACATTAACTACTTTACTATCTTCAGTATCATTAACTGCAACTGTTATTTTTCTTGTTCCATTAGATTCGTCAATAATAATGTTACAAGCTTTATCTACACTGACTGTATAACCATCTTTATACTCTAAAGATCCAGCCTTATAGAAATTAATTTGTGTAATATTAAGATCTTTATGACGAACTGCTTGAATATCCTTCGTATTTGCCAAAATATCAATAGGGATATTCTTTGAATAAGTATCAACTTCTCCAGTTGTTTTATTAGGTAAAACAATATATTCATAACTTTCATCAACTGGTTTTACACCATGGTCTACCCATGCTGTAAATGTTTCTGGAGTTGCTTCCTTTTCTGCTTCCTTCCATAAAGATGGATTATCTTTTTGAAGTCTATTGCTTACTTTAAATGCTGTTTCTTTAGGGAAAATATATCCAATCTTATCATTATGAATCCATTTTCCTGTATAACTTCCTGCTTTTGTACCAGTTGGAACTGTTTGTCCATCCACTGTGACTTGATTAGCTTTACTTTGGTTCAATGTTGTATGAATCGCTGTTGATTCTTTAGAATTAATTCCAGCTCCCAATGCTACAAACTCATCATCAAAGAAGAAATAACTTTTTGTTGCCTGAGTTTCTTTTTTATTCATCACATAAGATATACTTCCGTATTGACCATTAGAAGCACCAATCATATGTGTTGATCCATTTGTTAATCTTCCTGAATTGGTATAATCAGGTGGTATTCTATTTGGAGTTGTAGTTCCTGGTGTATGTGCCCAATCAAAAGTTGGATAAACTGATGTATATTCATCACCATCTACTGTTACTGTTGATGATGCTGAAGAACTCCAGTAAATGAGATTTCCACCATCAGGTTGTCCTGACCAGCTACCACGCCATTCTCCACCAATGACACTCTTAGAATCCATTTTAATATTGACTCCATAGCCATCTTTCATATGTGCTCCATATCCAGAACGCCACATATAATAATTACCATTTTTACCATTAGATTCAGTTGGATTTTGAATGTTATTCAAAACCTTCTGATATTCATTTGCTCTACTTGGATCAGCAGTAATCATTCTTTTTAAAGGTTCAATATATTCTTCAGCATAATTTTGATAACCAACATCAAACTTATATGGACGATATCCTAAATACAATTCAATAATATCACCTCTAATTGTCCAGCTTGTTCCATTAAGCATATAATTGCCCATTCTTGTAACAACTTCCTGTCCAATTGAGAATTGTGTTTCACGCAATATATAAATCCAAAAACTCATATCTCTAAACATTGACATTCCATATCCATTAGAATAAAACTGTTTTCCATGCATATAGAAACTATTGTCAATCTGTACTGCTTCAGCAGTCTTATCATCTAATTGTGTAGATAAACAATAATTTAAGTAATCATCAACCATTTCTTTTAAACGTGTTTCATTCTTTGTCAATAAAGCATGATAAACATGATTTTGATCAAACCATAAATTATTTTGACCTGTTCCGTATTTAACAGGTGTTTTTTCAACTAACTTTGTTAAAATAATATTAAACGCTTCATCACTCATAATATCTTCCATAAACAAACCAATTCTTGAGAAACGGAGTTGAACACCAACTTCATTTTCCCACCAGTTTGAAGAATATGGTCCATCAGGTTTACCATTTCTCTTTCCATGTGTTACCCAATTTTTGATAGCTTTATCAAGACCATTTTTAGCAGCATCACTATGATATAAAGAATTTCCTTCTTTATGATAAGCAATCGCAATTGCCTGTAATCTATCTAATGCAAGATAAGGCGACCATGCTGCTCCATTGGCTGCATTGTTATGCGCATCATAATCAACATCTGCAAAACTGCCATCTTCTTGAATAAGCTTTAAATAATCTTCTGCTTTACTTACATAGCATGTTTCTACTTTTGAGCCATCATCAATTGTATCAAGTTCTAAAAAATAATCTTTAAGTCTTGTCTTGATTGTTGCGATGGCTTCCTGACCAGTTAAAACAGTTTGACTAGCCGCTTGGACAGTATTCCCTTGTCCAAAAATAAGACTTAAAAATAATGTCATCGCTAAAATGATTTTACTTAATTTTTTTGTCATTTCCCTTCCCTCCAATTATAAAGCGCTTACTTTATAATCCTATTTTTATTTACTTTTACTTGAATTTCAATTCACAATTACTTGAATTGCATTAAAAAAGAACATTTTTAAAGTCATTACAACTTTAAAGATGCTCTTTCGACAATCTTTACACTTAATAGTTGTGTCATCGGAGTATTCTCCTTACGATGAATTCGATCCATCAAGTTAGAGACAGCCACTTGCCCCATTAATTCTTTTTGTACTTGCACAGTTGTGATTTGTGGATTTGCTTTTTCACAAAGGGGTGTATCATCAAATCCCGTCACTCCAATATCTTCAGGAATTTTCAATCCCATATCTTTTAATGCAGAAATCACTGCAAAAGCATTTGAATCATTCGCACAAATTAAAACTTCTGGTAATTTTTTAGATTTCAGTATTTTCACAATTTCAGTAATTTCATTTGCTAAAATATATTTTTCTATATTATGAAGAAATGAATGTTCCTCTATATATGAATCTACCTCCTCTGAACTCACAATCTGATTTTGAATCAGTGCTTGTTTATATCCCATAAATCGATCCTGAAAACTAAAAGAATAATCCAAATCACCAAAGAATCCTATTGTCTTATATCCTTTTAACACAACATAATCAGTCAACATATATCCACCTTGACGATTATGTGTTAAAACACAATCACATGGATCACCTAAAGATGTAAAATCAACAAGAACTACTGGAATCCCAACCTTTTTTAATGCTTTTAAATGACTATCAGAAATCTTTCCCACAACAAGAACTCCAGCAACCTTCCTATCTACAATACATTCTGGCATATGAAAATCATTATCTTCAAAATAATTTAATATTGAAAAATAGCCAAAATTCTTTGCTTGTTCAACAATTGAACATAAAACAATTGAATAAAAATGCCCAGTATTTGCATAATAACTTTGCATTAAAACACATATATTAGACTTAGAAAATATAGAAAGATATTGTTTCTTTTGATTAATATATCCCATTTCATCTGCGGTACGCAATATTTGTAATCTCATTTCGTCGCTTACTCCTGGTTTATCATTAAGAGCTATGGAGACTGCATTAATAGAAACATTTAATCTTTTTGCAATATCTTTCATTGTTATTTTCATATCATTATTCTCCCTTCAGTACTCTTTTCTATAGTTTAACAACTTCATACCCATACAACATATAATTTCTATAACTCTTCACCGTTTGTTTCAATAACATGTTTAAACCAATGAAATGATTTCTTTTTTATTCTTCTCATATCTTTAAGATCGTCATTATCTCTGTTTACATAGATAAATCCATAACGTTTCTTCATTTGAGCACGACTACTTAAAATATCAACTGGTCCCCATGATAGATATCCACGACAGTCCACACCTTCTTCAATCGCAAGTTTCATTTCTTGAATATGTTTTCGCATATAATCAATACGATAATCATCAATAATTTCACCATTTTCATTGACTTGATCATCATATCCAAAACCATTCTCAACAATATAGATAGGCATTTCATATCGATCATAAAGTTGTCTTAATGTAATTCTTAGACCAATAGGATCAATTGTCCATCCAAATTTAGACATTTCTAAATAAGGATTCTTTTTAATAACAACATCATTCACATTTGTTAAACTTTCTTCACCATAATGAGAAATTGTAGACATATAGTAACTAATAGATAACGAATCAGTCATTCCTTTCTTCAAGATATCCAAATCGCCTTCTTGTATTTCAGGCATAGTTCCTTCATTTTTCATATTTGCATAATAATAAGAATTGTAATGTCCTCTTGCAAAGACATCTAGAAAAACATAAGCTTCACTTTGTGCTTTCATACTTTCTAATGTGTCTAAAGGATGACATGTTTCAGGATAACTTTGAACCACCGTTGCCATCCCCATAACTTTTCCACCCTTTGAATGAATATATTCATTTACCAAACTATGTGCAATTAATGTATTATGCATAATTTGATTATCAAAAGTTTGAGGATTGACATCTTTTGGGTAAACTGCTCCAAAAAACATTTTAGGTCCTTTTTGTAAAATTCCATTTTGTTCATTAAAAATAATCCAATGATGAACTTTAGAAGCATATCTGTCTACAATCTTTTTGCATAGTTCAACAAAAATATCAACAACTTTTCGACTCGCAAATCCATTATATTTTTCATATAACTCCACTGGCATTTCAAAATGATAGAGAGTGGGAATAGGTTCCATTCCTCTTTCTATCAAAGCATCAATAAACTGGTCATAAAATTCAAAACCTGCCTCATTATAAGTATTCTCATCACTCATCATTCTTGACCAATCAATTGAAAAACGATAAGCATTAAATCCCATTTCTTGAAACAAATCAAAATCTTCTCTATATCTATGGTAAGCATCTATACCATCTTTAAAATCTGAAAATTCTCCTGTTGATGTTAAATCACAAACCGCAGGAATCTTTCCACCTTCTGTATATCCACCTTCACTTTGGTGAGCAGTCACTGCTCCACCCCATAAAAAATCTTTTCTTAACATTTGACTTCTCCTTATCCTGTAAAGCTATTTTTAGATTCATTACATATGAAGGAGTTTTAAATTGAGGTAGTTTTGAATTACTTCTTCATATGTAAAATGATATCTATCATTAGTATGACAGTCATTAACTTGAATCTCAATTCTCATTTACTTGAAAAAACAGACTTTTTACTTGAAATACAATAACTTATCATAGAGATACATAATGTATCTCTATGATAAGTTATTGATTATACTTCTTTTTGGTATTCTTCAAAAGAATATAAATTCCTATAATTGATATTAATGATAACCCACTATATGTAATGAATTGTGTTTGATCACTTGTATTCACTTGCTCTTGAATAACTGTCTGACTGTCTATTTGATTATATGAAACAATAGCATACTGTGAAAAATGAGTTGTTTCAAAATTAATATATTGTCCTTCTTTTACTGAATCTAACTTATGAATATGTCCAGATTCATCAATATATATGACTTCTAAATTTTTATGACGTAAGTTATCATCTATCTGAATAGCAACTTTTACTGTTTCGTCTAAATTATATTTTTCTCCCTTTAAGAACAAATGAAGATCATAAACTTTTTCTAATGTTGCCCGTTTAAAAAATTCCGGATTTTTGTTTTGTAATTCTTTGAATACTTTCATCATTTCTTTTTGATTAAGAATAAATGACTCTAACTGGATATTTTTTGGTAATGCTCCAGAAATATGAACAGACTGATCTACACTTGAAATAATCACTTCATTTGGTTTTACATCAATTGATGGTTTTTGGATCAGATTATCATAGGCACTCTTGAGTTCCTGATAAATATTTTGAATTTGTTGTTCAGTAGCATCTTGATTGTTAAAAATATTTTGAGCATTGTTTTTAGCTGTCATTAATCCTTTTAATGATTCTTCAGTATAAAGAGATTGATTCAATTGATTAACTTCTTTTAATAAATTTCCAAGTTTTTGCTTATCTCCTCTTGTTATTAATCGACTTATAGCCTCTTTTAATTGTTGACATACCTCATCAACTTGTAATTGTGTAGCATTTTGATCTCGATAAACTTTTGTAGCTTGTTCAAAAGCCATTTGTAAATTTTTAAAACTACTAGGTGTATATTGTTCTGATTTTATAGTCTGAGCCTTATCAAGTTCAATCTTTAAAAGATCAGTTTGCGCTCTATAAATAAGTGCTTCGTAAACTTCATGAAGTTTTTTTAATATACTTGTAACATCAGTCTCTGATGCATCTTCTTTTTTCAAAATAATATCAGCTTGTTTTAATATATCTTGAAAAGCATGATAGTTATTAGGTGTATATAAGGATGCATCTGTATTTACAATGGCATTATAGAAGACTTCAAGATCTTCTTTTAATGCTTTTCCATATATTTCAAATTCATAAATAGAATATCCATAACCAATTGCTCTTTTGATTCCTTGCATTTTTACATATTTCACAAGTGTTGTATCAAAATAAATATTTTCTAATGATCCTTGTCCATTTGTTTCATAATGAATATCAAAATAATTGTGATCATCTAAAGAGCCTTGAATTTTATATCCCTTTGCATAAGCATTTTCCCAAAGGATTGAAACTTGATAACAAGGTTGTTCAAGATCAATAGTTATAGATTCATTATCGTTATTTTGGGCAGCCCAACGTGTATTGGTTTTTCCATCGGTAACTTTGTTAGCATCATTACTATCGGTTTGACTTGTAGCAGTAGCTGTCTTTTGGAATGCAATATTTTTAGCATCCTGACCAGTTATTGTAATCATAATTTCTGTTTTGATTCCACTACCATCGGTTGCTTGTGCAACGACTTTTACTATGCCGTTTTGTTTTGGAACTAGTTTGCCATCTTTAGTTATTGTCGCTAAATCAGTAACACTCTCATCTTGATTATAAACCGCCCATTCAACTGTCGTGATTGTCGCATCAACGGGTTGTATATTGGCAATCAACTGTAGCGGTTTATTTTTTACGGTTATTGTATTTTGACCCGATTCTGTTGAAATATTAATTTTATCAACATATGTTTTCTCATAATGGTCGCCATACACTTGGAATTCCCATAATGAACTTCCATACTGACTACTACTTTTTACACATTGCATTTTCACATAACGTGCTGGTTTGGCATCAAATGTTTTCTCTTCAATATTTCCTTGTCCTGATTTTTCAACATATAAATCATAGAAAGTTTTATTATCCATTGAACCTTGAATTTTATATTCCAAAGCATATGACTCCCAGTACAAGACAACTTTATTCACTTGATAAACATCACCTAAGTCAACTGTAATCCATTGGTCATCACTTTGTTGCCCAGAAGCCCAGCGTGTATCAATTTTCCCATCAAAAGCATCTTGCAATGGATTTGCACCTTCAGCATGAGAA
>OAVM01000376.1_pt1 | contig 16199 bp, 16 predicted proteins | sample 1476421 | NCBI WGS metagenome assembly OAVM01 (sample SAMEA2580099, study PRJEB22360) | human gut metagenome | biome: human gut; feature: human-associated habitat; material: faeces | place: Denmark | collected 2008/2010
CGGCCCTGTTCCGGTAAAATATGCTTTGATCAGCCTCCGATTCAGCCGGGAGGCTGATTTTTTTGTCCCGGTGTACGGGAGTGTCCCTCAAAACCGCCGATCCCACCCAGGGACGGGGGGTTCGATCCGGGGAGGCGGTGGCAGAGCCGGCGAAGCGGATGTAGGATGCCGCATAGAGAGGGGGGGACAGGCGTGGCCAGACTGGCAGAGCTGGCAGGCGGCCACATGGACGCGGCGGTGCGGCTGCGGATGGGGTTGGAGGAGGTCAGGGCGGAGTTGGAGACCGCCGAGGACGGTCGACGGCGGGCGCTGGAGGGGAGGGCCAAGCTGCTCCGGCAGATGCTGAAGGAGATGCGGGATTTGCGCCAACTGGCCGAGGGGTATTATACCAGGCCCCGGGACGGGACCTACACCATGTCCCAGATCTACGCGCCCCGGGTGGACAGCACGAAGCAGTGAGGGGGTGTGGAGGATGACTGAGGCCCAGGAGGTGCGTGCCCGGGCCAAGGCGCTGCGGGAGCGCCGGGAGGAGCTGGAGAAGGCCCTGGCGGGGGCTGCGGGGCCGGGTGCGCGCCCCCTGCGGCTGGAGCTGGCCCGGGTAAAGGAGGAGCTGGTAGACTGTACCCCGCGGCTTGAGGAGCTGATGCCCAGCCACAAGGTGCGCTGCCGCACCACCTGGGCGGGGGTGGACGGCTGGAGGTGGGACGACCTTCAGTACCAGACCTGGGTCGAGCTGGAGAGCTCTGAGGAACCGGACGGCCCCACGGAGCTGGACCACATGCGCCTGGCCGTCCGGCTGGCCCGGGAGCGGGCGGTGACGGACAAGCAGGGGGAGTACCTGGCACAGGTGGAGGGCGGGAAAAAGGCCGCCCAGGTGGCCCGGGAGGTGGGGCGGCACCGGGGGACGGTGAGCCGCACCGTGGGCCGGGGCCGGGCCAAGATTGCCAGGGAGGCAAAGGCGCTGTATGAGGTGCTCCAGGCCCAGCAGGAGCCGGGGCCGCTGGTGGTGGATCTGGCGGACAGCCGGGTGCTGGAGGCGGTGCTCTCCCTGCTGACGCCGCGGCAGCAGCTCTATCTCTACCTGTACTATGGGGAGTGGCTGAGCCTGCGGGAGATCGGGAGGCTGCTGCGGGTGGATCACGCCTCGGTGCTGCGCTCTATCCGGTGCGGGCTGGAGCGTCTGGGGGCGCTGGCGGTGGGAACCCGGGCGGAGGTGCGGGGGCTGGAGGAGCTGGAGGAGCGGCTGATGGCCCACTTCAACCAGCTAGAGCCCCCGGAGGAGGCGCTGCGCCCCCGGCACAAGGCCCCGGCCAGAGTGCCCAATCCCCGGCGGGAGCCGGCGCGGAAGCTCACCCTGCGGGGGCTGGTGGTGCGGCTGGTGCGGGGCGGGGAGGCCCGCACGGCGGAGCTGGGAGAGGGCCTGCGCCGGACGGAGGGCGGGCGCTGGGGGAGCGGCAGGCTGCTGGCCGCTCTGGAGGCATGGGTGGAACGCCTGCCCAGCCGGGGCAGGGAAAAGGAGGGAAGGCGGCAGAGGCTGGGCCGCCTGCTGCTCAAACTGTTTGAATGGATCAGGAGGGAATTGCATGCTGACAATCATCGAGATTAAGGCCCGGGAGGACGGCGGCCACGGCCTGCAGAGCCAGAGCCACCGGACGGAGTGCTGGCTGGAGGGGTGGCTTGCCGTACCGCCGGAGCTGGAGCAGACGGCCTGGGACTGTGCGGGCTACTGCGACCTGGACATACAGGACGGCAAGCTGGTGGGCCTGACGCCCCGGGAGCAGCCGCCCAAGCCGGAGCCGGACCTGACGCCCCAGTTCCGCACAGCCATGCTGTCCTATGCGGCCACCAGCACAGCCATCCCGGACAGCTATGCCCTGGACATGTCCGATCTGTTTCCCACCTGGGCGGCGGTACTGGCAGACGGCGAGGAACTGCCTGAGGGGCGGGTCCTCAACGACGGCGGCCAGCTCTACCGGGTGGTGCAGGCGGTGACACCCCAGGCCCACCAGGCCCCCCACGACGAGGGGATGCTGGCCGTCTACCGGCCCATCGACCGGGAGCACGCCGGTACGGCGGACGACCCCATCCCCTGGGTGTACGGCATGGATTGCCATGCGGGCAAGTGCTACCGCTACAACGGCAAGGTCTACCGGGTGGCCGAGGGCGGGGATATGCTCCCCTGCACCTGGCCCCCCGACACCCCCGGCATGTGGCAGTGGGAGGAAGTGCAGGCATAAGATGAAGGGGGCGGATTTGCCGCCCCCTTTTGAACCACAGGAGAAAGGATGAGAGCCATGGAGCGAGCGAACGGAGGGAACAGCAATGCTGAATAGCCGGGACATTGACCGGCTGCGCCCCGATGTGGCGGCCAACTGCCGCGCCTGGCTGGAGCTGTGCCGCGCGGCGGGGCTTCTGGTGCTGGTCACCGGAACCGTGCGGGATGAGGAGTACCAGCAATACTGTTTTGAAAACGGCACGGCCGCCACGCCTGTACCCAGCTTTCACGGGGAGCAGGCGGGGCTGGCCTTCGACTTCTGCCAGAACATCAAGGGACAGGAGTATTCGGATTCCGCGTTCTTTCAGCGGGCCGGAGAGCTGGGGGAGCAGGTGGGCTTTGAGTGGGGCGGCCGGTGGAAGAGCTTCCCTGACCGGCCCCATCTCCAGTGGAGCGACGGCGGAAAATACACCAGCAGTATGATCCGGGCGGGGGACTACCCGCCCGCCATGCCCCCATATCGAGAGGAGGACACCGACATGACGAAAGAGGAAATTCAGGCCATGATCGACGCGGCCGTGACGGCCGCCCGGCCGCCGGTCTACACCAGTGTGGAGAACTGCCCCGCGTGGGCCAGGGAGACGGTGCAGAGGGCCGTTGACGAGGGCGTGCTGCGGGGAGACCAGGGCGGCGGACTCCGCCTGACCGACGACAACCTGGTTAACCTTCAGATGCTCCGCAACCTGGGCCTGCTGGACGGGGGCGGGGCCTGATGGACCACATCAACGGCTTCAAGGCCGCCGTGGCCGCTGTCCTGGGCTGCCTGACCGCCCTGTGGGGATGGTTCGGCTGGCTGGTGGTGGCGTGGGTGGCCTGTATGCTGCTGGACTACGCCACCGGCACCGCCGCCGCCCTCAAGGCGGGGAAGTGGTCCTGCAAGGCGGCCCGGGAGGGCCTCTGGCACAAGGTGGGAGCCATGGCCGCCGTCCTGGTGGCCGCCATCCTGGACGGGGTGCTGGGCTTGATCCTGGATCATATCCCCGCCCTGACCCTTCCCTTCGATTATACGGTATTTCTCACGGTGCTGGTGCTGGTCTGGTATATCCTGACCGAGCTGGGGAGTATCGTGGAAAATGCCGGGCGGCTGGGAGCCCCTTTGCCTGCATGGCTGTCCAAGGCTATTGCAGCGCTGGAGTCCGGCGTGGACAGTGCCGGAGATAAACTGACCCAAGGGGAGCAGAAAGAATAAAAAGGAAAAAGCCTGTAGTCAAACGACTACAGGCTTTTTGCGTCACCGTGGTATAAGGAGTTCCCCAGGTTGTTCGGAGGAATCTGTTGCGCTCCGGTTGATAAACGCATGTTGGCACCTGACGGGGTAAGGTGGAATCTTTGTCGGAATCTGCCAGGAAAGCGCCTTTACACCTACAGAGGAAAGGGGAAAAATAAAATCCGCTGCCCAGTTGTTGTGCTAGGCAATAGAGAAATGGGTTGGGACCTGTTTTACCCCGTCTCGGAGAGGAAGTGTTCTGAGGCATCCTGAATGGCCTGTACCAGTTCCTGTAGCGCTGGGTATTGGCGGCAGGCCTGTTCGGAGTAAAACAGGCAAAAATCACCCTTGGTATAGTCCGCCTCAAAAGGGATGTAGGTGAGCTCGCCGGCCGCCACGCCCTCGTAGCGCATTAGAATCGGGTAGTAAGAGAGGGCGTAGACGTCTGTGTGGGATTGGACCAGATTGATGATGCTGTCCACGGACTCCATATGGATGATGTGAGCAGGGGACACGATAGGAATGATGTTATCCAGGGCCGGGGCAAGAGGGAGGGAGGGAGAGTCCAGATGGGAACGCAGGGCCAGATAGTATTCCCGCAGATCGGCGGGGGTGATGGATGTCCTGCCGGCCAGCCGGCTGTGCTTGTTGACGAGACAGCAGTATTCCCCCTGGAACAGAATCAGAGGGGGGTTACCCTGCTCTCTGCTGTAGGCTTCAGCGGGGTTACCCTTAGTACAGACGAAAAGAGCCAGTGCGGGCCGCTTGACATTCTGGGAGATATGCAGCTCCGGCGTCGCGGTAATTTCGCAGTTGACCTGTATATCGGGATGCCGCTTTTTAAAGTCCAGGATCACATCGGGAAGAAGAAAGTTCGGAAAGGAAGCCTGAATAAAGACATCAACCACCTGCGGGGAGCGCTGGTTGGACAGGCTCAGCCAGTGATTGTAGTAGGAAACCACCTGCTTAACCTCGGGCAGAATGCTCTTTCCTGCCGCAGTGAGTTGGATTCCTGCTTTATTGCGCAGAAAGAGCTGCACGCCGATCTCCTTTTCAAAGAGCTGCAGGGCCTTGGTGAGGCTGGGCTGGGAGATATACAGCTTTTGGGCCGCCTCGTTGATCGAGTGGGATTCCGCCAGCGTAATGAGGTACTCCAATGTCTGTATTTTCAATGGGCAACCTCCTCTCAAAAGGATATATCTCTTTTTTATAGATCCCTAACTTTTTATATATTATCTAAAAAACCGATCTTATGATATCTTGAATATGACAAGAATGTCAATAAAAATATAAAAAGAAAAGAGGTTTTAACATGACAAAGCGTGAGAGATTCCTCAACGTCCTGGCGAACAAGCCGGTGGACCGCGTGCCTGTCGCATTCTTCCACCACTTCCTGGAGGATTGGCACGACTTCGGCCTGGGTGTGGAGAACGACGCGGTGTTTGAGAAGAACATTGAGGGCCACCGCACCGCCTGTAAGATCTTTAACCCCGATGTGGCGAAGATTATGAACGACTCCCTGATGCTTATGCCGGTGGAAGCGTCTTTTGTAAAGACGGCCTCCGATCTTCGGAAGATCGAGCCCCTGTCCATGAACTCCAAGTTTGCCCAGCGCACTCTGGAGCTGACCAAGCGGGTCTGCGAGATCTATGCGGAAACCGGAGCTCCGGTGTACGCCACGAGCTTTTCGCCCACCCTGGTGCTCCGCAGCGCCCTGCCGGAAGGCCGCAGACCCGGCCTGGGCGGCCCCGAGACCGTGATCAAGCGGTTCATTCAGGAGGACCCGGAGGCGCTGGGCGTGGCCTGCAAGGCGGTGAGCGAGGGCATTATTGAGCTCAACCGCCTGCTGCTCAAGGAGTGCGGTGTGGACGGCATCTACCTGAGCGTCAACAACCAGTCGGGATTTTTCCCCGAGGAGGTCTACCGCACCTTCATCTCTCCCCACGAGAAGGCCGTTCTGGACGACGCCAACACCCTCAGCGATGTGAATATCCTTCACATCTGCGGGTTCATCGGGAAGGGCAATGATCTGAACCTGTTCACCGGCTTTGACGCCGCCGCCTATAACTGGGCTGTTCACACTGAGAAGGTCTCTCTCAGCGAGGGCAAGAAGCTCTTCGGCGGGAAGGCGGTCTTTGGCGGCTTCGAGCAGTCCGGCGTGCTCTACAAGGGAACCCGGGAAGAGGTGGAGGCCTGCGCCTGGAAGATTCTTGACGAGGCCGGCCAGGTAGGCATCATACTGGGCGCTGACTGCACTGTCCCCGCGGATATCGACGATAACCGGCTGGAGTGGGTCCGTCAGGCCGCCATTCGGTATGCCGGGCGGTAAAGGGAGCGCAATACCATGCTGAAACCCGAGATACAAGCGGCGTACATTGCGATTTTGAACGAGGAGCTGGTACCGGCCACCGGCTGTACCGAGCCCATCGCCGTGGCCTATGCTGCGGCCAAGCTGCGCCAGGTGTTGGGCGCCCAGCCGGAACGGGTGCGGGCGGAGATCTCCGGCAACATCATCAAGAACGTCAAGAGCGTGGTGGTGCCCAATACCGGCGGCCTGAAGGGGATCAAAGCTGCCATCGCGGTGGGCATTGTGACCGGCGAGGCCGACCGGGAGCTGGAGGTCATCTCCTCCGTCCCGGCCGGGCGCCACGAGGAGATCGCCGCCTATATGGAGCGCACTCCGATTGAACTGGTCTGCCCGGATACACCGCGGATGCTGGACATCCGTCTCACCGGCTGGGCCGGAGGACACAGCGCCGTGGTCCATATTGCCAACAACCACAGCAACATTGTGTGCATTGAAAAGGACGGGGAGCGGCTGCTGGAGAAGCCCCTGGAAAACTCCTCCGAGTCCGGTCTGACCGACAAGAGCATCCTCAATTTGAGGGACATCCTGGACTTCGCCGGTACCGTGGAGCTGTCCCGGGTCTCTGGGCTGCTGGAGCGGCAGATCCAGTATAACAGCGCCATTGCCGAGGAGGGGCTCAGGCACGACTGGGGCGCCAACATCGGCTCCACTCTGCTGAAGACCTACGGCGACGATGTGCGGGTGGAGGCCAAGGCCTGGGCCGCCGCGGGCAGCGACGCCCGCATGAGCGGCTGTGAGATGCCGGTGGTCATCAATTCCGGTTCGGGCAACCAGGGGATTACATCCTCTCTGCCGGTGGTCCGCTACGCCAAGCATCTGGGGGCCACCCAGGAGCAGCTCTACCGGGCGCTTCTGGTCAGTGACCTGGTGACCATCTACCAAAAGGCCGGGATCGGCCGCCTGTCCGCCTACTGCGGCGCCGTCAGCGCCGGTGTGGGGGCCGGGGCGGGGATCGCCTACCTCCAGGGGGCGGACTATGATGCCATCGCCCACACCATCATTAACGCCGTGGCCATCCTGTCCGGTACCATCTGTGACGGCGCCAAGCCCTCCTGCGCGGCCAAAATTGCGGCCAGCGTAGACGCCGGACTCCTGGGCTATCAGATGTATCTCAGCGGCCGGAATTTTCAGGGAGGAGACGGCATCGTGGGGCAGGATGTGGGCGAAACGGTCGCCAATGTGGGCGTCCTGGCCAAAGAGGGGATGCGCTCCACAGACCGCACGATTCTTCAGATCATGACCCAATAGAAACGTCTTAAAAGGCAACGCACCGTGAGATAAGGAGACAGAGAAGGGAGAAACGTATGAAACCAAAAGAGAAATCCGGGTTTGCAAAGACTTTTTCCATCTGGTTTGGTATGGGCGCCCTGATGTTTGGTACCTACTGCGGGGCCAGCATGGCATCCGGAGTCTACGCTACCACGTATATCGTCCCGCTGGGCGGAGGCTGGGCGCTGGCCTGGCTTCTGATGTTCTTCGTATTTATGACCTTCTTCTGCGCCATCGGACTGGACTTTGTCCGGGCGTACAAGGTAAGAAACTACAACGAGTATTATTTGGCGCTTTACGGCGTGCACAAGCCCGGCGCAAACCGGTGGATCAAAGGCGGCGTGACCATCTTCTTTGATATTTTCACCGTGATGAAGGGCCTGGTCAACGTGGCGGCCACGGTTGCGCTTTTTGCGGAGCTGATGCACTCCCTGCTGGGGGTGCCCATGCTGATTGCCAGCATCATTGGTATCCTGCTGTTCGCCGTACTCACCATCTATGGCGCCGCATTCCTGCGCAAGTTCAATACGCTGATGACGATTGCGCTGATTGTGAGCCTGGCGGTGATCCTGTTTTCCGTGATCAAGATCCGGGGCGCCGAGATGGCCAGCCTGATCGGCAACTTCAACGAGGGCCTGGACTGGGGCAATACTACGGTAAAGGCCCATTTCCTGATGTTCCTCTCCTATTGCTTCAACACCTCTGCCTGGGGCTCCACCATGAGCAACTATGCCGACCAGATCCGCGACCGGCGGGATGCCATCGGGTCCGGCGTCATGATCGGCCTGCTGGTCACCTCTCTGTTCGCGGTCACCGGAGCGATTATTCTCCCCTTCATGCCGGAGGCAATGACGAGCACCCCCATTCTGATGATCTGCCAGGAGTACTTTGCTCCCGCCCTCACCGCCATCTACTGGGTAGTGGTTATTCTGGCGGTTGTATCCACCGCGCCCAGCTTTACCTTCAACATCTCCAACCGGTGGGCCAATGCGTGGAAGACCAATAAGCTCTCCCATAAAGCAAAATTTTTCCTCATCTCTCTGGTTTTCCTGCTGGCGTGCGGCCTGCTCTCCTCGGTGGGCCTGCTCACGATTGTCAAAAAGGGCTATACCTTCCTGGGCAATATCGCCTTCTTTGCCATCATCATCCCTATGTTTATCGCCATCCCCCGCGTGATCAAGAAGGATCGGGAGGAGAAGAGCAAGAGTTCCCAAGGCTAAGCAGAAAGGACGGCAGAGCATGAAAGAAATCATATGGAAGCCGGAGCTGCACCGCTTTGGGAGCTGCAAGGAGTTCGTGGAGGAATTCCGGCTGGGTGCGTCCGACCTGATCCTGACCAACGAGTACATCTACCAGCCCTACTTCGGGGCGATGAACCTGGAGTGTACCGTGCTGTACCAGGAGCAGTACGGCATGGGTGAGCCCACCGACGTGATGGCGGAGGCCATCCTGCGGGATGCGGCCGCCACGGGCTGCAGCCGGGTTGTGGCCATCGGCGGCGGCACGGTCATCGACATCGCCAAGGTGCTGGCGGTGGGCGGCGGGGAGAGCATTGACGAGCTGTACGGCATGGCGCCGGAGCTGCCCAAGCGGCGGGAGCTGCTCCTCATCCCCACCACCTGCGGCACGGGCAGCGAGGTGACCAACATCTCAATTCTGAACCGGACCCGCCTGGGGACGAAGATGGGGCTGGTGGGGCCGGCCATGTACGCGGACGCGGCGGTGCTCATCCCGCAGCTCCTGGAGGGGCTGCCCTTCGGGGTATTTGCGACGAGCTCGATCGACGCGCTGGTGCACGCGGTGGAGTCCAGCCTGTCGCCGAAGGCGACGCCGTATACCAAGCTGTTCGGGTATAAGGCCATTGAGATGCTCATCCGGGGATATCAGACGATCGCCCGGGAGGGGCGGGAGGCCCGCCTGCCCCTGCTGGAGGACTTCCTGATTGCGTCGAACTATGCGGGCTTTGCATTCGGTACGGCTGGGTGCGCGGCGGTGCACGCCATGAGCTACCCGCTGGGGGGAAAATACCACGTGCCCCACGGGGAGAGCAACTACGCGATGTTTACCGGTGTGTTGAAGAACTACATGGAGATTAAGCAGGACGGCGAGCTTGCGGTGATGAACCGCTATCTGGCGGAGCTGCTGGGCTGCGGGGTTCCGGAGGTATATGACCGGCTGGAGGATCTCCTGAACCAGATTCTGCCCAAGAAGCCGCTGCACGCCTACGGGGTGACGGAGGCGGATCTGGAGGAGTTCACCAGGAGCGTGATGGAGACCCAGGGCCGGCTGATGGGCAACAACTTCGTCCCTCTGGATGTGGCGCGGGTGCTGAAAATCTATACTGAGCTCTATTAAACGGCAGTAGGGCGGCGGAACTTCCGCCGCCCTACTGCCGTCTCAGACGCTTTTTATAAGAAAGAAAAACAGGGGTTGACTTTTGTGTAACACAAGGGTATAGAATGGGGCATACAGGGGGAAGAGGGCCGCAGGAGCGCCCCACAGAGCGGAACGGGTGCCGCAGTCCAGTTTCCGCGCGGAGGCGCTCCCGGCGGGCCTCGCACGATCTTAATTGAAGAAGGAGCAAAGGGCTATGATTAAGTACAAAGCAAAGAATTCCTTGAAGTCTCCCCGGTTTGCCGGTGTAAAGACCTTCATGCGCATGGAGCACGTGGTCACCACCGACGACATCGACTTTGCCGTGGTCGGCATCCCCTACGACACCTGCGCCTCCTTCCGGGTGGGCACGCGCCTGGGGCCTGCCGCGATCCGCGACGCCTCCGCCCTGGCGGCCAAGCCCTTTAACGGCCCGCTGAATGTGGGTATTTTTGACTGGTGCTCCGGTGTGGATTACGGCGATCTGGGGTCTGTGCCCGGCTATATCGAGGAGTCCTTTGAGCTCATCACAGAGGGAATGCTGCCCTTCTTTGAGAAGGGGATTGTGCCAGTGGCCATGGGCGGCGACCACAGCGTCACCCTGCCCGAGCTGCGGGCCTGCGCCAAGGTAAACGGCCCTGTGGCGCTGATCCACTTTGACGCCCACTACGACACCATTCACGAGTACTTCGGCAAGCCGTACAACCACGGCACCCCCTTCTATCACGCGGCGAAGGAGGGGCTGGTGGACACCTCCAAATCCATCCAGGTGGGCATCCGCGAGGGGCTGTACGGCCCGGAGGATCTGACCAACTCCACCGATCTGGGCTACCAGGTGCTGCGCGCCGACGAGTGCCACAAGATGGGCATGGAGGCCGTTCTGAAGGCCATCCGCGCGCGGGTGGGCAGCGCCAAGGCCTTCCTGACCTTCGACATCGACTTCCTGGATCCCGCCTATGCGCCGGGAACCGGTACGCCCGTACCCGGCGGCTTCACCACCGCCCAGGCCCTGGAGCTGGTGCGCGGTCTGGCAGATCTGAATATCGTGGGCTATGACGTGGTGGAGGTCTCTCCCCCGTATGATCCCACCGGCATTACCTCCATTGCCGCGGCGGGCCTCATGCAGGAGTTCATCTCCCACGTGGCCTATAAAAAGAAAAACGGCATTGTCTTCTAATTTTTTGCACTCCACCTCAACTCTCTATATTCTCTTTTCGCGCAAAACCCATCCGGGCCCGGCCGATTTTTCGGCCGGGCCCGGATGGATTTTGCGCAGAGCAGAAAGACGCCGGCGGAGCCGCTAAGACTCCGCCGGCCGCACCGGTACCTGGATCTCCATCAGCGTCTCGTCGGGATCGCTGGTGAGGGTGACGTCAATTTTGTAGAACTGAAAAATCATTCCATTCAGGACCCAGCCATGCTCCGCCATATATGTATGCAGGCGGGCAAAGGAGGGGTGGTACCGCTCCAGCTCGCCTCTGCGGTAATTCATACACAGGTAATCCCCCGGGGGTATCGTGCGCTTATGCTCGGACTCAATGGCGTCACGCTCCACAAAGATCATGGGGACGGCGGGAATATAATCGTCGCTGGGCTCCAGCAGGTGCCAGTCCGCGTAGACGCCGATACGGTCGCTGGCCAGGATGGGGGCCACCTCGTCCAGGTAGCGCTCCAGCCGGGTGAAGGCAAAGGCGTGCTCCCGGGAGCCGCCGGCAGGCTCTCCGAAGGTAATCATATACCGCTGGGGAAAGGCGCGGCAGAAGACCTTGTCCACCGGCGGGGGCGGGGTGATCTCACTCAGAAAGTGGAGCTTGCGGCGCAGAATTTCGCTGAGAAGCTGCTGTTTGCGGATCTCCTCCTCCAGCAGCTCCAACTGATGGAGGAGAAGCTGGTGGGATTTCCTCAAATTGCGGCCCGAAAAATAGTCGGTGATGTCGTGGATGGACATGCCAAGCTGCCGCAGCTCCTTGATGGTGCCAAGTTTTTCGTATTGGCGGATGGAATAGTAGCGGTAGCGGGTTTGGGGATCTACATAGTCCGGTGTGATCAGTCCAATACGGTCATAGTACCGAAGCGTTTCGCTGGTCACTTGCCGCAGCTTCGCAAGCTCTGTGATGGACAACAGATTTTCCTTGATGGGACTCACCTCCTGCGCGGATAAGACATTCTATCACAGGCGGCCGGACCTGTCAAAAGGCTCTTATATTAGTGAAATTAAATAAAAATAGCAAATAATTACTGTGAGAATAAAACAAAATGCTGCACGAGAGAGAAAGATGCATTGACTTTTGTGTAACACAAAGGTATATGCTCGTTACAGACGGAAAGAGCGGCCCCCCCCTGGCCGCACTTTTTCCTCAGACTCAGCGCCTCACTGCGGCAATTCCCCAATTCCACTTTCTTAAAACAGAGAACAAACGGAGGGCTTTATTATGCAGGAAAATAATATGTCCGTTTTTGGCACCGTGATCCGCAACGAAGAGATTGCCGATTTCATGCGCCTTCTGAATCTGGCGCGCGAAATCTTCAAGCAGGAGCTGACGGTGGTGGAGATCATGCCGGGCGGCCTGACCAATAAGAATTTCCGGGCCGTGACCGAAGACGGCACCCAGATTGCCATCCGCCTGGCCGGACAGGGTACCGCCAACTATATCAACCGCCCTGGTGAAAAGCACAATGCCGGTGAGATCGCCGGGCTGGGCATTGCGCCGGAGATCTATTACTACGATCCCAAGACGGGTTCACAAATTGTTGAGTACATTGATGCGCCCACCATGCACCCCGTGGACTTTCAGACCCGGGACGAGGTACTGGTCAAGGCGGGAGCGGTCATGCGCCGCTATCACGACAGCGGCCTGGAGTTCAAGACCTCCTTCGATCCCGTCGCCAAGATTGACGAGTACAAGGCCATCCTGGACGAGCACAGCTACGGGAAGCGCTACGAGGGCTGGGAGCGCATGGTGGAGGCGCTGGAGCGCATCCGCGCCGCCTACGCCAAGCAGCCGCCCCGCCGGGTGCCCTGCCACAACGACGCGCTGGCGGAGAACTTCATGCTCCAGGGCGAGCAGATGCGGGTCATCGACTGGGAGTACGGCGGCATGAACGACGGCTACTACGACATCGCCTGCGTCTGCGTGGAGAACCCCCTGGACGCCCACTGTGAGGATGTGTTCTTCCGCGCCTACTGCGGCGGCGAACCCAGCGAGGAGGCCAAGGCCCGCCTGCTGATCAACAAGTTCCTGGTGACCTCCCACTGGTCTACCTGGTCGCTGGTTCAGATCTGCTACGGCAAGGACGCGGAATTCTACTGGGAGTACGGCCGTACCCGTGCAGTCCAGGCCTGCTCCTTCCTGGACGACCCCAGCTTTTCCCGCAGCCTGACCCTGCTGGGCGGCTGACGGGCAGGAGGGGCAGCCCATGGAATTCATCGGAACGCTCATTACTTATCTTATGATGGCCTGCTGTGTCGCCGGCGGAATCTCCTACATTGTCAATGACCAGTCGGAGCTGGGCCGGGCCTTTCAGGACGGCCTGCACGCCATGGCGAACATGTTCATCCCCATTTGCGGGCTGATGGCCTCGGTTCCCTTCCTGAAAGTCTTCATCTCCAAGGTGTTCGGGCCGGTATTCGCCCTCTTTGGCGGAGATCCGGTGGTAGCCGCCGCGATCATCATGCCGCCGGACTGCGGTTCCTTCGCCCTGGCCACCGAGATCGGCCAGAGCGCGGATCTGTTCCCGGTGATCATCGCCATCGGCTTCATGTGCGCCTCTACCATCGCCTTCAACGTCCCCATCGGCCTGTCCATGCTGGACAAGGGGGATCACAAATACCTGGCCCTGGGCACCATGAGCGGCTTCCTCTCCGTGCCCTTCGGCGTGTTCATCACCAGCGTCATCGTGATGTTTACCCACCCGGCCATCCGTTCCACCTTCTCCAGTGTGGGCGAGCCGGATCATGTGGTGATGCTGACCCTGGGGATGCTCCTGCGCAACATGATCCCCCTGGTGGTCATCTGCGTGCTGCTGGCCCTGGGGCTGAAGTTCTTTCCCAACGGGATGGTCAAGGGCTTCATGGTGTTTGGAAAGCTGATGACCGGCGCCCTCACCCTGGTGGTGGTGGCCTGCATCCTCCAGCACTACACCGGCCTGTTTACCGACATTCTGGGCGTCGGCTGGGGCTTTGATCCCATACTGGCCGACGAGGAGAACACCTTCCGGGCCGTGGAGCTGCTGGGCACCATCGCCATGATGCTCACCGGCGCCTTCCCCATGGTGACGCTGATCCGCCGGTATTTGGGCAAGCCCCTGGAAAAGCTGGGCCGTCTGGCCGGGCTGGAGGCCAGCGGGAGCGTGGGCCTGGTGGCCTGCCTGCCCAACGGCCTGGCGATGTTCCCCTTTGTAAAGGAGATGCGCCCCCGGGACAAGGTGGTGTGTATGGCCTTCCTGGCCTGCGGCGGATACAGCCTGGGGGACTTCCTGGCCTTCAACGTCAATTTCCAGCCCAATCTGCTGGTTCCCGTGTTTGTGGGGCAGATCTGCGGCGGCATCATCGGCATCCTGTTTGCAAAGCTCCTGGCGGTTCCGCAGGTGCGGGCGCTGGAGCGGGAGACGGCAGTGTGAGACACGCGGGGCGGGCCTTTTCGGCCCTCCCCGCGTGTTGTGGTTCTCCGTCTTGGGCAGCAGAAACGGGCATTCATCTGGATGCCAGCGTTCTCAAAATTCAATGCAATTCAGATATTGCAAAGTCTCGATGAACCAACTTGAAGCATGTCCGGGCCTTTGCGGGCCGCGCCGTCCCCAGCATGAAAATGCGGAAAGGGGAGCCGTCCTCTGGGCGGTAAAGATCAAAGCAAAAAGGACATCCTTACGGATGTCCTTTTATGGTGGAGACGACAGAACTCGAATCTGTGACCCCTTGCGTGTGAAGCAAGTGCTCTACCGGCTGAGCTACGCCTCCATATATTGGTGACCCGTACGGGACTCGAACCCGTGTTACCGCCGTGAAAGGGCGGTGTCTTAACCACTTGACCAACGGGCCAGGTTGCCCAAGCGGGGCGGGATACTCCTGAAGGGAAGTCCCAAAAGACGGCGCGGTGCCGTCTTTTGGGGTCTGGTAGCGGCACCTGGATTTGAACCGGGGACACTGCGGGTATGAACCGCATGCTCTAGCCAACTGAGCTATGCCGCCATTGAAAACCCCCTGTCGGACAGGGCAGGATTCAGTATACGCGATCATTCCCGTTTTGTCAATTGTTTTTTTGAAAAAAATTAGTCGATTTTGTAGCCGACGCCCCAGACGGTCTTGATGAACCGGGGATTGCGGGAGGGCTCGCCCATTTTTTCCCGCAAGCGGCGGATATGAACCATAACCGTATTATTGCGGTCCAGGTATTTCTCCCCCCACACGCTCTCAAAGAGCCGCTCGGCGGAGATGACCTGGCCCCGGTTCTCACAGAGCATCCAGAGAATGTCAAACTCAATGGGGGTGAGGCCCAGCTCCCGGTCGTAGAGGGTACACTCGTGGGTGGCCCGGTTGATGACCAGGCCGTTGAAGTCAATGATGTCCCGGCAGTCGCCGGCCTTGTCAGCCTCGTTGTAGCGGGTGTAGCGGCGCAGCTGGGCTTTGACCCGGGCCATCAGCTCCAGCGGGTTGAAGGGCTTGGTAATGTAGTCGTCCGCGCCGATGGTGAGGCCGGTGATCTTGTCCATGTCCTCCGCCTTGGCGGTGAGCATGAGTACAGGGAAGTGGTGCTCCTTGCGGATTTCCCCGCAGAGGGTAAAGCCGCTGATGTCGGGGAGCATCACGTCCAGGATGGCCAGGTCCAGAGCCTGGTTCCGCACCACGGCCAGCGCCTCGGTACCGGTGCCGCACTTGAACACGGTGCACCCCTCGCTCTTCAAATAGACCTCTACCAGATCGGCAATCTCCGGCTCGTCGTCCACAACCAGAATCCGCGCGTCCATGGCATCCGCCCCCTTTTCCAGGACATTATAGCCAAAGCGGCGGCGGCAAGTCAAGGGCGGGGCGTAATTGTAAGAAAAACATCAGAACTGCTGGGCGCGGCCAGGCGAACCCTGGCCGCGCGGAGCGGTTAGCCTGACGCCCGGTTCATTTTCTGAATCACCAACCCGGTCTGCACATTCCGGCCGTCCACACTGCTGCTGTAAGTCAGGGAGAAGGTGGTGGGGGCCGGAGCGTAAAAGCTGAGTGCCCGGGCTCCGCCTGCAGTGGAGTCGCTTCCGGCGGTACGGAAATAGATGCCCAGGTCGATGCGGGCCTGGCCGTTGAACGACGGGGTGATCTGAAGATACCCAGGTGAGGCCAGGATCACAAACACGTCGAAAAAGACCTGGTAATAGCCGGGCTGGAGCCGAAGCTGCTGGGTGCCGCTCAGTGTGATATTGCCTGTGGGGTCATTCAGCAGCTCATAGAGCGGAATCTGTCCGTTGTTGGGGACGGATCGTACATCGGAGTAGTAGGAAGCAAAGACATCCTCACCCGGTCCACCCGCAGGACCAGTGGGGCCAGTGGCGCCGGGCGTCCCCTGCGGGCCTGTCGGTCCGGCGGCACCCTGGGGACCCTGGGGCCCGGTGGCTCCGGCTGGGCCGGGAAGTCCCTGCGGCCCGGTGGGGCCGTCCATGCCCCGGATGCCCTGAGGGCCGGTAGGCCCGGTGGCCCCTGCCGCCCCCCGCGGGCCTGTTGGTCC
>OAVM01000396.1_pt1 | contig 15612 bp, 20 predicted proteins | sample 1476421 | NCBI WGS metagenome assembly OAVM01 (sample SAMEA2580099, study PRJEB22360) | human gut metagenome | biome: human gut; feature: human-associated habitat; material: faeces | place: Denmark | collected 2008/2010
TGATAGTGTTACGCTGCCATGAAAATCCAATAAAACTCTTAGACCTAAAACATGTTTATAAAAATGTTTTGATACATTTAAATCTTTAACAATTAATAATGTATTTTTGTATTTCACTGGAACTCACCTCGTAGAACTATTTTATCATAAAAGTGAATCTGTGAACATATTTAATACTAAAGAGGAAAGAAAATCTCTTTAATGTCACATATGTTCTAAATAACAATTATTTTCATATATTGATGTGTAAGAAGGAGGAAGTATATGCAAACAATCGATATACTTAAAGACATAGGTAAAAGATGTGATGGGGATATTTATTTAGGAGTTGTTGGACCAGTCAGAGTTGGGAAATCTTCATTTATTAAACGTTTTATGGAAATGGCGGTTATTCCTTATATTGATGATCCAGATGCAAGAATTCGTGCAACTGATGAGCTTCCACAATCTGGAGAAGGAAAAATGATTATGACTGTGGAACCAAAATTTGTGCCTAATCAGGCAGCACGTATTTTTGTAGAAGAAAATCTCGGTGTAAATATTCGTTTGGTGGATTGCGTTGGTTATGTGATTGATGGTGCAAAAGGATATCAAGATGAACAGGGAATACGTTATGTGAAAACGCCATGGTATTTAGAAGCGATTCCATTTGATGAAGCCGCTAAAATTGGGACACAAAAAGTTATTCAAGATCATTCAACAATTGGTATTGTAATGACGTGTGATGGTTCTATCTGTGAAATTCCAGCAGCAGATTATGTTCAAGCTACTGATGATGTAATTCAGGAACTTAAAGAAATTGGAAAGCCATTTGTCATTGTGGTTAATTCTAAAGATCCAAGGAGCATTCAATGTACACAATTGGTAGAAGATTTAAAACAAAAACATGATGTTCCAGTTGTAGCGTTAAAAGTCAATGAAATGACAAGTGATGATATTACACATTTATTAAAAGAAGCTTTATTTGAATTTCCAATCAATGAAGTTCAAATTGAAGTTCCTCGTTGGATAGCGTTGATGGATTCAACACATTGGTTAAAACAAACTTTAGATGAATCATTAGAACAATCTTTACAGGAAATCAGTCGTTTTAGAGATGTTGAGAAGATTGCTTCAAGTATGAGTGAATTTGATTTTATTGATAAAGCATATTTATCTTCAATTGATACATCATCTTCATCTGCCTGTTTAAGAATTAAAGAGAGAAAAGGCCTTTATAATGAAATTCTAAATGAAATTCTTGGACAAGATCGTTTTGACTCAGCAATGTTTTTAAAACAAATGCAGGAATTAATGCAGATGAGTAAAGAGTATCAAGCATATCAAAGTGCTATCAAGATGGTTAAACAGACAGGTTATGGCTATGCGTTGCCAATTATGGATGATATTGAATTGAGCGATCCTGAAGTTATTAAACAGGGACCACGTTATGGTATGAAACTTGTTTCAACAGCTTCTACAATTCATATGATTAAAGTTGATATAGAATCTACGTTTGAACCAATAATTGGCTCAAAAGAGCAGGCTGAAGCATTTATTCAATATTTACAAAGCCATGGTGAAAGTAATAAAGAAGCTATATTTGATTGTGATGTCTTTGGACGTAAATTAGGTGATTTAATTAATGAAGGTATGCGTGTGAAATTAGCTTCTATGAATGAAACCGCTTGTATTCGTGTGCATGATATTCTGAGTAAAATTGTGAATAAAGGTAAGACAAATGTAATTGCAATAGTTTTATAAATTTGTTGTTGCAAGGGTGAATTTGAAATGTTATACTACTACTTAGATTTAAGTAGGAGGCAATTTACAAATGAACAAAAAAGAACTTATTGACATCGTTTCACAAAAGAAAGATTTAACGAAAAAAGATGCTGAAGCGTTAGTGGATACAGTTTTCGATACAATGATTGAAAGTATTTTAGAAGGAGATAAAGTTTTAATCTCAGGATTTGGAACTTTCAAAGTCAATAGTCGAAAAGAACGTAAAGGTGTAAGTCCAAAAACAAAAGAAATGATGATCATTCCAGCAAGTAAAACTGTTTCATTTAAACCAAGTAATAGATTAAAAGATGCAATGAATTAAAATTGCATCTTTTCTTTATATTCTGTTCATAATTGTTGTATAATATAAATATATGAGGTGATGAAAGATGATGCCATTTTTTTATGGTTTTTATGGAAATTCTTATTATTTGTTTGGAACAATACTTGTATTGATTGCGGCTGTGCTAGCAATTTGGGCACAAATGAAAGTTCAATCAACATATTCACGCTATAAAAAGATTCCTAACAGTAAAGGAATTACAGGTGCACAGATTGCAAGAGAGATTTTAGATAGTGAAGGACTTTATGATATTCAGATTTTTGAAGTCAAAGGAAATTTAAGTGATCATTATAATCCTGGTAAAAAGACTATCAATTTGTCTACAGATATCTATCAAGGAACATCTATTGCAGCTTTAGCAGTAGCGGCCCATGAATGTGGTCATGCAATTCAGTATAAAGAAAAATATGTACCAATAACGCTTAGAAATGCTATTCTACCAATTGCCAATGTTGGTCAATATTTAGGATGGATTGCTATTTTTATTGGACTCGCTTTGAGTAATACGAATCTGGCTTGGATTGGATTTGCTGCAATGTGTGGAATTTTAGCGTTTCAAGTTGTCACTTTACCTGTAGAGTTTAATGCTTCAAGTCGTGCATTAACGATTTTAAGAACGCGTTATTTAAGTGATGGTGAGTATGGTGGAGCCAAAAGCATGTTGTCAGCAGCAGCAATGACTTATGTTGCAGCTATGATTTCTACATTAATGAGTATGCTTAGAATTTTCCTGGTTATTTTAGGAAGTTCAAGGAGAGATTAAAGACCGTAAGGGCTTTTCATTTTCACTTTTCATTTGGGAGTGATTGTTATATAATAGAAACACTGGAGGTGCATTTAATGAAGAAACATTTATTTAGATTATCGGTTATTGTTTTAGTTATAGTTTTGGCTGTTGTTTCTTTCTATATGTTATATGTCCATGTACCTTATTATAATTATCATCATGGTTTAGATGAAATTAGAAATGAAATTTGTGAAAAAAACAATTATGAATATTTAGATTATTTTAATGAGTATCATGGTAAAGAAACATATTATATATTAAAAGTTAAAATAAATGATATGGAAGCGTATGTTGCTTATAATCAAAAACAGGAACTTGTTGATACTTATCAGGGGGATATTGCGTCACAAGATGTTGTAAAGCAGGCGATTGCAACAAGATATAAGGAACAAAAGGTACAAATGAATGAATTAGATGTTGCTTATGAAAATAATAAGTTTGTTTATTATGGAAAATATCAAACAAAAGACACTTTGTGGTATGTATATTATGGTTTAAATGATGGTGAATTTGTAAAAATGGTGAAGCTTGGAGATTGATTGTATGGATGAATTATTAAATAGTCAATGTATTGATTTTAGGAAATTATTAATATTGAAAGCAAAATCATTGAAAATAACAGATCAGGAGTGTTTTTTACTTTTAGTTATTATGACAATGAATGATATTGGAATGAAGCCTATTACACCTTCTCAAATTGGTCAACTTTGTTCTTTATCGTTGCAACAAATTGATAAAACGTTAATTTCACTTGTTGATAAGCATTTTATAGCAAGAAAAAGAGGGACGTTGGATTTATTACCAATTCAAAAAATGCTTTTGAATCAAAGTGTTGAAGAAGAAAAGGATGTTGATTTGCTCTCGATTTTTGAAAATGCATTTGGAAGAAGCTTAAATCAAATGGAACTGGAGATTATTAATACTTTTAAAAGATCGGGTTATGATGATCAGATGATTTTAGATGCTTTAAATGAATCAGTGAAAGCAGGAGTTATTAATTTTAGATATATAGAAAAGATTCTTGATAACTGGTCTAGATATGGTGTAAAAAAACGTTATGCACCAAGTACTCCAACTGTTAGACAAGATGTAGATCAAAATATAAAGGATTATAAATGGTGGGCGGAAGATGAATAAAGAAAAAGTAACACGTATATTAAATGAATTTGATCGTATGTTTCCAGATGCTGCATGTGAACTTGTCCATGATAATGAATTGGAATTACTTATTGCAGTTATGTTATCAGCTCAAACAACAGATGCAAGTGTTAATAAATTAACAAAAACTTTATTTCAAAAATATCATACAGTAGAGGATTATGCTCATGCACCAATAGAACAATTAGAAAATGATTTGCGTAGCATTGGTTTGTATCGTAATAAGGCGAAAAATGTCAAAGCAATGGCACAGCAATTGATTGTGGAATTTGGTGGGCAAGTTCCATGTGACCATGATGCATTACAAACATTGCCTGGGGTTGGCCGTAAAACGGCAAATGTAGTTGTTTCAGAAGGATTTAAGGTTCCGGCTATTGCGGTTGATACTCATGTCGAACGTATCTCAAAAAGGCTAGGATTTGCTTTGAAAAAGGATTCTGTATTAACAGTAGAAAAGAAGTTGATGAAAGCTGTTCCTAAAGAACGTTGGATTAAAACTCATCATCAAATGATATTTTTTGGCAGGTATCATTGTAAATCAATGAATCCAATGTGTCAGGATTGCCATTTGATAGATATTTGTAAAGAACCCAAAAGAAAAAAATTTATAATTAATGAGTCAGCTTAGTCTGACTTTTTTTGACAGATAATTTATCATAATAGTGCAATACAATTAAAAAACTCATAGAAATGACTATCTTAATATGTAAGAAATCTAACAATTAACAGACAGTCATTACTATGAATCATTAAATTGGAGAAGGTAAATAATTAGATAATTTATATTTAATGAAGAATCAACCTAGAAAATGTTTCAATTATTTTGCAAAATCATAGATAGAAAAAAGAACATCAACAGTGATGTTCTTTCTTCTTTTATGCAGCTGGCGTTGTAGCTTCCGGTGTTGTAAACTCATAAGGAGCTAATGTGTTTGTCTGTCCAGCACTTGTTGTTTCTGTCATTGTAATTGTATATTTTGTGGCAGGTGTCAAAGAACTGAAAGTAACTTGACCAGAAGTCGATATTGTTTTTGCTTCACCGCCATTAATAGAAAGACTTACGCTATTACCTGTAGGAATATTCATTTGTAATACAAGTGTAGTTGATGTTAGACTTACTTGTGAATAGGTTGTTCCAATAGTATTTCCCTCAACCGTTACAGTTTGGGTTAATTTATTTGAAGTTCCACTACTGCTTTCAAATGCATAGTATCCTGTAACTGTATAGGTATTACCAGGTGTAGGTGTAAAGTTCAAAGTTGCTGTATTTGTACTCAGTTTTTGACTATGAACAATTTTTCCTGTTGCATCTGCAACTTCAGCAACATAAACAACTTTTCCATAAATTTGATTGATATCACCTAAGTATGGAACTGTATACTTTCCAAATTTTTTCGTTGGTGTTGCATCCTGAGTCATTGAGACAGGATCGTATTCCGCAAAATTAACATTGATTTTTCCTTCAACAAGAGATGCGGTAAAACTTGCTAATTCTTTTAATGAAGCACCACTTGCAGAACCACTTGGTGTATTTGATTTTTTAAACCATCCAGAGACAACACGGTCACTTGGAACACCATCACCTGGAGCTACATATGGATAAATACCAGAGATACATGATGCTTTGACAACCCCAGAAGGTTTTGAAGGATAAGAATTCTTCAATCCACCTTTATGAACAGTTTTAGCAATAATGGCAGCAATTTTATTTGCGTCTGAATTGCTTTTTAAAACTTGAGGATTTTTACTATCATAACCTGTCCAGACACTCCATGCATAATCTGGTGAAAATGCTGCCATCCAACCATCTCTATTTTCACCAGCAAGTTTTTTGTTTGACAAATCATTCGGGAAGTTAGAAGTACCAGACTTTGCCCCAATGTTATAACCAAGGTTTAATGCGTTATACATTGCACTTCCACCTTCTTTAACATAACTTGTCATGATATCACGAATCATAAACGCTGATTCTGCTGAGAGTGCTTTTTGTTTTTTGGAATTATAATCTGCTTCTAAATCAATGACTTCACCAGTAGATAATAATTCAATTTTTGTAACTGCATGAGGAGGAATATATGTTCCGCCATTAGCAATGGCGGCGTATGCGGCTGCTTCTTCTTCGGTTGAAACACCAGTACTCCATCCACCAATTGCATATTGTGGACCTAATTTTTCTTCGTACATATCAAAGCCAAAACCTTCAAGATAACTTTTCATTTTGGCATCACCAATACCATTGCCAACGCTATTGCCATAAGCATCTTTCCCAGTAATCACTTCCTGATAAGTCTGGATGGCTGCCAAGTTCCAAGAATTTTTTAAAGCATCTTTAATAGAAAGATCCCCATGAATTTTACCATCATGGTTACCAGGAGCATACTTGCCAGCAATATAAGGAACATCATGAACATAATGAGCAGTTGAATAGTTTAAGAATTCAAATGCAGCAGCATAGGCGATAATTGGTTTTAAAGATGAACCAGGTTGATTTCGTTGACCATATCGTAAATTAGGATCGCTTTTGGCTTTTTCTTTATCGGCTGCGTAAGCATAACTCGTTCCCATTGGGGTATAATCACGGTCTGAAAGAACTCCTACAATGCGGCCAGTTGATGCTTCTAAAACAGTCGCCCCTGCTTTAATATTTTTATCTTGATATGTATAATCAATACCGTTTGAAATGTCGTCTAGTTTTTCCTGTAATTCAGTATTGATAGATGTTGTGATTTTCATTGGCGTATCATTTGGATCATAGCCAGTTCTTTCATAAACTTCACGAACGACCTTATCAGCATAAGCTTGATATTTACCGCCAGATGAAATAGGATTATATTAATGTATTTTCAACTGGTATAGCTTTTGTTGATTCACATTCTTCAGCTGTAATATATCCATGAAGTTCCATTAAATCTAAAATAATATCTCTACGTTTTTGAGCTTTGTCTAAATTTTTAAATGGATCAAAACTATTTGGGGAATTTAATGTTCCAGCTAATAAAGCGGCTTCTGGTAATGTTAAATTTTGCACTGATTTATCAAAATAGTATCTTGATGCAGCATAAATACCAATGGCTTTATTCCCATATCCAAAATAAATTTTATTCAGATATAATTCTAAAATTTCCTCTTTTGTTGTTTGTGAAGTTGCCTCAATTGCAAGAATGATTTCTCCTGCTTTTCTTTCAATTGTCTGTTCTTCTTTTGGATAATAAGATTTTTTAATTACCTGCTGAGTAATTGTCGATCCCCCACTAGTAATACCACCTGCGACAATATTTCCTAATAAAGCTTTGACAATACGTGGTAAATCAAATCCGTTGTGTTCGAAGAATCGTGAATCTTCTGCTGCAACAACAGCATCGATCATAACTTGGGGAATGTCATCATAAGAAACGTTTTTTCTGACTCCACCTTGTCCAAGTGAAAAATACTGATTGTCATTTTCATCTACAAGAAATGATGATTCTTCATTTAATAATTTTTCTTTTGAAAAACCTTCAACCTGTTTAAAAATTCCAAATCCTAAGTAAATAGTTGCTGATGTGACAAGTAAAGCAACTACCACGAGACATGTGATAATAATCTTTTTTCTTTGTTTCTTTTGTTTTTGAATTTGTTGAGGAGACTTTGCTGGTCTCTTTTTCAATTTCAGTTTTTTCATCATTCGTCCTCCTTAAAATACACCTCATCTATGACATTGAGATAATCAAGTCGGGGTTGATACCCTTGAGGAATGATATGCCCCAAAGATTTGATTCTGTCATAGGTCATTGACTTTCTATGAGAATGATAATAATCGCAAATCACATGACTTGCATCAATTAAGTATACCTCATTTAGGCTTGTAAATGCAATAATAATAAAAGCAATTCCACCATGATTGATGATTCTTTGCAAATGATCAATTTGATGTTGAGAGATATTTCCAAACGGAAATGTCTTTGCTTTTGTTTCTTTTGCTTCAAAGTCAACATATTTCTCACGGTAGAGACCATTATAATCAGTTGTAGAAGGTGTTTTGTAATAGGCTTCAACAATTTTAGCTGATTCTCTACGAGGATAGTCAACTTTAACAATCTGAACGGGAGTTGGCTTTTTGTAAATGACTGCCCGATTGTGAATGAGATAATATTCGTTAGATAAAGAAATATCCTCTTCTAGTGACATCCCACGATGTGCAGTATAATGCTTCTGGGAAGTTGAATTGACTGTTAAAATAGGATTTTTTTTCATATTTGGATAGTTAACCATAACTTCTTCCTTTCATTCATTATCTCTTATATTATAACATATATTTTTCACATCTTGTCTAAATTGTGTATAGAATTTGTGTAATTTTACTTTTTTTTAAAAATAACTTGCATTTACAAAGTATTTTTGTGAAAATATGAGGGAGGTAGGTGGATGTATAATGGCTAACAAGATTCAATTAAGTCCTAAAAAAATATTAAACAAACAATTTCAAATAGATTTCAAGGGTTATAGTGCAACAGAAGTTGATTATTTTTTAGATTCTATAGTTGAAGATTATGAAACGTTTGCAAGTATGATCAAATTGAAAATCTTCAAAAAGAAAATGAAGCATTAAAGATGAAACTTTCTCATTTGGAAAAAGAACGTTTGTTACAACAAGATAACATTCGTGCAATGGAGGAAAACCTTTCTTCGAATGTAGATTTATTAAAAAGAATATCAAGTTTGGAAAAAGAAGTTTATCAAGGCAAGGAATAACCTTGTCTTTTTGTTTGCATTTTTTTGAAAATATAGTACAATAAGTATGCTCATGAGAACCAATTGCTACAACAGTAGAGGAAAGTCCGGGCATCCACAATCTGCGATGATTGTAGTGTTTGTACTGCGTCTAATAAATGCAGGTAGCTTTTTGCTAACGACAGATGGAAGACCTAAACCTTCTGGCAAGGTTGTGAAATCATAAAGTGCCACAGAAACAAATGCGTTTTGAAAAGAACGAATGAAAAGAGGTAAACTCTGCAAGGATGAAACCCAAATTTTGGTAGGGGAATCTAGTTTTGAAGAATTGAATTCAAGACAGAATGCATTATGCATAGATAAATAATTGGTTGAAAAACAGAACTCGGCTTATCAGAATGAGCATATTTTGTCGATGAAAATCGGCTTTTTTTGTTAAAAAAATGTGATGATTGAAAAAAATATTTAAAAAATTCATAACAAGGACATAAATTCATAAAATAATAGTGTTGGTGTTGTAAAAATAGACAATTTATGATTTAATAATATTATTATTGGGTTTATTGCGTATTGATTATACAGGAGGTGCTTTTATGGAAAATATAGGTGCAGATATTCGTCGTCAAAGAGAAGCAAAACATTTAACAATAGAAGAACTTTCTCAAAGGACGAAGATTTCTGTTGCAGTTTTACATGATATTGAAGATGGAAAATTTGATCGTTATAAAGGCGATGAAGCTTATGTTAAAATGTATTTGAAAAAAATATCAAATGTCTTAAGTTTAGATGCTGATATGATGACTCAACAATATATAGATTTAACACAAGAAATTCAAATGGCAGAGATGCAGGATAAAGAAGAATATGAACATAAACACAATGAGGAAGTTGTTAAAAAAGGAAAGAAGTTTTCTTTTGAAGCACCACAACTGACAAGAAAGCCATCCGTTTATGAAGATAAATCACATGTGACAATTGTGAGGGCAGCAATTATTTTGGTTTTGGTATGCTTGGTTATTGTTGTGATTTGGTATGGCTTCTATTCTACACGTTCACAAAGCAAGGATCCATCATTTCAGCCACAGAATCCACCAACAGTTGAAGGTGATGTGAATACTGATCCAAATGATGATAATAACACCAACCCTGACCAAAATAATACGCCAACAAATACCAATGTTGAAATTACGAGAAATGATCGTTTTGATTTTCGTTTTAAACTTCCATCGGGGACAGACAAGTTTACATTGAAAATAGAGTTTGGGAACAAATCATGGGCACAATTAAGTGTGAATGGGACTCAATACGATGGTTTTGATTCTCGTATTTATGGTCCTAATGCTGATGGTACACCTGAAACAGTTGAACTTGAATTTACTGTTGCTGATTTTGAAAATTTAACATTGAAAAATGGATATAGTGCGGGACATCACTATTATATTAATGGACAAGAAATTCCATTGACTGAAGATGATGTTTCATATAGTGTCTCAACTTTAAAATTAACATTAGAGAAGGAATAAGATGAATTTACCTAATAAATTAACAACTGTACGTTTAGTTAGTGTCCCATTGTTTGTCATTATTTATTTAATACCTTATCAATCGTTAGGCATATCAATGCCTACTTTTGATATTTTATCAACGCAATTATCATTGTTAGATATTGTTTTATTTGTTATCTTTGCATTATCAGCATTAACTGATTATCTAGATGGTTATTTAGCAAGAAAGAATGATCTTGTGACAACATTTGGAAAGTTTATTGATCCCATTGCTGATAAATTAATTGTAAATACAGCATTGTTGTTATTGGCGTCATCAAATCATATCACGATAGTCATTCCAATTATCATGATTGCAAGAGATACAATTGTTGATGCTATTCGCTTGGTGGCGAGTCAAAAGAATGTAGTCTTGGCTGCCAGTCTTCTTGGCAAAGCAAAGACGATGACTCAAATGCTTGCTATTGCAATTTTATTGTTAAATAATGTTATCTTTAGTGCTGTTGGGATTCCAATGGATCAGATCATGATTTGGTTAGCGACAATGATATCGGTTATCAGTGGTATTGATTACTTTATGAAGAATCGTCAATATATTATGGAGAGTATGTAAAATGGATGAATTGGCTGAAATATTAATTGAAAGAAATATTTCGATAAGTAGTGTAGAGAGTTTTACAGTTGGCGGATTTGCTAACAGGATTGGTAGTATCAGTGGTATTTCAGCTGTATACCGTGGCAGTTTGGTAAGCTATCAAACGCGCATTAAGCGTGATGTCTTGCATATAGATGAGAAAATCATTCAAAAGTTTGGTGTTGTTTCAAAAGAAATTGCTGGTTTAATGGCTATTCATGGTCAAAGAATGTTTGAAAGTGATTTGTGTATTTCTTTTACTGGTAACGCTGGACCTACTGCAATGGAAGGAAAACCAGTTGGTTTGATTTATATCGGTATTGCCTATGCAGGAGAAATTCATACTTTTTGTTTTGAACTTGCTGGAACAAGAGATGATATTAAAAAACAGGCTATTTTGTTAGGAATTGAAAAAATATTAAATATTTTAAAGAAAAACTGAATATAAAAAGTGAATATAGAAGTAAGGAGGTCATTTCTTATGGCAGAAAAAACAAAGGCAAAAAAGGCAGAAGCCGTTGATGGAAAGAAAGAAAAAGCATTGGCTGATGCAATTACACAGATTGAAAAACAATTTGGAAAAGGTTCAGTTATGAAACTAGGAGATCGTGTTGCTGTTGATATTGATGTGATTCCAACAGGATCATTAACTTTGGATGCAGCATTAGGTATTGGTGGTTATCCTAAAGGACGTATTATTGAAATTTATGGTCCTGAATCAAGTGGGAAAACAACTTTGACATTACATGCTATTGCTGAAGTTCAAAAACAAGGTGGGCGTGCAGCATTTATTGATGCTGAACATGCAATTGACCCTGTTTATGCAAAAAATTTAGGAGTAAATGTTGATGAGTTGATTTTATCTCAACCTGATAGTGGTGAACAAGGTTTGGCTATTGCTGAAACTTTAGTAAAGAGTGATGCTATCGATTTGGTTGTTGTCGATTCAGTTGCAGCGTTGGTTCCACAAGTGGAATTAGATGGTGAAATGAGTGATAATTCAGTAGGGCTTCAGGCACGTTTGATGTCAAAAGCAATGCGTCGTTTATCTGGACTTATGAACAAGACATCTTGCACAATTATTTTTATCAATCAGTTACGTGAAAAGATTGGTGTTATGTATGGAAATCCTGAAACAACAACTGGTGGACGTGCTTTGAAATTTTATTCATCAGTGCGTATTGAAATTAGAAAAAGTGAAGCTATTAAAAATGGTTCAGAAGTTGTTGGAAATAAAGTCAATGTGAAGGTTGTCAAAAATAAGGTTGCGCCACCATTTAGAAATACAAGTTTTGATATCGTTTATGGTAAAGGTATTGCTAGAGATGGTGAAGTGATTGATTTGGCAGTTGATAATGATATTATTGATAAGTCTGGTGCTTGGTATGCATATCAAGGTGAAAAGATTGGTCAAGGTCGTGAAAATGTAAAGATTTTCTTAGCTGAACATCCTGAAATCATGACAGAAATTGAAAATAAGGTGAAGGATGTTTTATTTCCTCATGAAGAAACAAAATAATACAGAAAAATGAAATAATGGAATGGCTTTTGGAAGCCATTCCATTATTTTGATATTTTATTGTCATTTTCACAAAAATACGGTATAATAGATTTGTGTGTGAAACGCACTATAAGAAATTTATCATAGGAAATAGGAGGAATATTATGCCAAGATTGGATGACCCTCTCACTATTTTAACCTATGTTCTAGCAGTTGCAATTGGATTTTTATTGTATTTTGCATTGACAAAAATTAAAGTGTCAGAAGCAAATGTAGATGCAACAAAGATTGTTGAAGAAGCAACTGCCAAAGCTGATAATATAGTAAAGGAAGCAATTCTTGATGCAAAAACACAGGCTTACGAATATAAGCTTGATGCTGAAAAGGATATCAAGGAGCAACGCTTAGAAGTTACTAAATTTGAAAATAAACTATTGCAAAGGGAGCAAAACATCGATCGTAGAGATATTGCTTTACAAGGGAAAGAAGATGTTTTGGATGATAAAGCTAGGCAATTAGAAAAGAAAAGTGAAGAACTAGGTAAATTGGAGGCTCAATTAAAGGAACAAATTGATGCGAAAATTGTGGAATTAGAAAAAATTGCTGCAATGAGCGCCAATGAAGCAAAGGAAGAATTGTTTAAATTAGTAGAACAGAAAATGTCTAAAGAAGTGACTGCTTTTATCAAGGAGCAAGAAGATGAGGCAAAATCAAAAGCTTCTCTTTATGCGAAGGATATCATAGCAGCTGCAATTAATCGTTATTCACAGGAAGAAACAATTGAGCGAACTGTTAATGTGGTAGCTCTACCAAGTGAAGAGATGAAAGGACGTATTATTGGACGTGAAGGTCGTAATATAAAAGCGATTGAAAATGCAACAGGTGTTGAGCTGATTATTGATGATACACCAGAAGCGATTACAATTTCTTGCTTTGATCCAGTCAGAAGAGAGATTGCTCGTCTGTCATTAGAAACTTTAATTCGTGATGGAAGAATTCAACCAGGTCGTATTGAAGAAGTTGTTCAAAAAACGAAAAACGAGCTAAATGAAGTGATTCAAAAAACAGGAGAAGATGCTATTTTTGAATTAGGTTTATCTCGTGTGAATAAAGAAATTGTGATGATGCTTGGAAAATTAAAATATCGTACAAGTTATGGTCAAAATGGTCTTCAGCATTCATTGGAAGTTGCTCATTTTGCTGGTATGATGGCAGCAGAACTTGGATTAAACCAGCAACTTGCTCGTCGAGCAGGATTATTGCATGATTTAGGAAAAGCAGTTGACCATGAAATGGAAGGTAGCCATGTAGAACTCGGTGCTAAATTCGCTAAGAAATATGGTGAAAATGCTACGGTTATTAATGCTATTGAATCTCATCATGGGGATGTTGAACCAACAAGTGTTATTTCTATTCTTGTTGCAGCTGCTGATACATTATCTGCAGCTAGACCAGGAAGTCGTAGTGAAACTATTGAAAATTATATTCAAAGACTTGAGAAATTAGAAGAAATTTCAAAGAGTTTTCAAGGTGTTGATAAAGTCTTTGCAATTCAAGCAGGACGTGAAGTCCGTGTTGTTGTAAAACCTGATAAGGTTGATGATTTGGCAAGTCACAAATTGGCAAGAGAAATCAGGGATAAGATTGAAAATGAATTAACTTATCCTGGGCATATTAAAGTGACTGTTATTCGAGAAATTCGTGCGAATGAAATTGCTAAATAAAAGATAGGTTTTTAAACCTATCTTTTTTTAAAGGAAGGAAGATATAAATGAATATTCTTTTTATAGGAGATGTGTTTTCTTCGATTGGTAGAGAAATGATTGATATGTATTTACCGAAAGTAAAAGAAAAATATCAAGTTGATATGGTTATTGCGAATGTTGAAATGCAACACATGGAAAAGGACTTATGAAAAAACATTATGAAGAGTTTTTGTTTCAAGGTATTTCTTTGATGACAATGGGAAATCATACTTTTTCAAAAAAAGAATTGCTTGATTATATAGATGAAGCTGATCGTTTGATTGTTCCCTATAATCAACCAAGAGCATTGCCTGGGGTAGGAAGTCGTGAGATTTCTATTAAAGGTAAGCGCGTGAGAGTGACTAATTTATTAGGATTAACATTTATGGATGGGAAATCGCAAAATCCATTTGAGGCTATTGATGACATCTTAAAAGATGATCAAAGTGATATTCATATTGTTGATTTTCATGCTGAGGCTACAAGTGAAAAAATAGCGATGGGATATTATTTAGATGGTCAGGTTTCGGCAGTTCTAGGTACACATACACATGTCCCAACAGCTGATGAAAAGATTTTAGATAAGGGAACAGCTTATCAAAGTGATGTAGGAATGACTGGCCCATATGTCAGTGTGATTGGCTGTGATAAAGAGACAATTATCAAGCGTATGAAAACAGGGTTGATGACACCTTTTCAACCTGCTGAAGGTGAAGGTCAGTTTTTAGCGACATTACTTTGTTTTGACCAGGAAAATCAATGTGAAAAAATAGAGAGAATTTGTATTGACCCATATCATTTTCTATAATCATAATTTATCCTCTTTGCTCATATATTAAGGCAAGGAGGAATTTTTATGGAAATGATTAGAGTATCTTCATCGTCAAAACCTAGCAAGGTAGCAGGGGCTTTAACAAGTCTACTACGAGAACACAAAAGTGTTCAAATACAAGTAATTGGAGCGGCATCGTTGAATCAGGCAATGAAAGCTATTGCAATTGCTAGAGGTTATATTGCTCCAGGTGGCTATGAAATATATTGTATTCCATCATTCTATGATTTAACTATTGATGATCAGGTTATTACATCTTTACGATTAAATGTAGAAATGCATTAAAAGGACTTTCTTTTTTGTGCAAAAATGGGTATAATATATATCGAGAAATACAAGGAGGAAATATTATGGCTAAATGTAAATTATTAATGCAAACAGCTCAAACTCAAAAATTAATCGACTTTTTCGATGGATATGAAGATGAGAAAGTAAAATGTAGATTTGTAAAGAAAACTGGAATTAAAGCTGAAATCGAATGTGAAACAGAATTATCACCTGATGAAGCTTCTGCTTATTGCAAAGGACTTTTCAAAAAGACTCCTGAGGGAGCTGTATTATATTTTTCAATTCAACCAGATGGTTTCTTTGGTTAAAAATAAGGACAATGTCCTTATTTTTTTCTTTTCTATT
>OAVM01000399.1_pt1 | contig 15558 bp, 20 predicted proteins | sample 1476421 | NCBI WGS metagenome assembly OAVM01 (sample SAMEA2580099, study PRJEB22360) | human gut metagenome | biome: human gut; feature: human-associated habitat; material: faeces | place: Denmark | collected 2008/2010
CGACTGCATCGCCATCCGCAAGGTAACTGTAGAAGTGTCTTAAGAGAGTGCATTGAGTTGCCCAAAACTTAAAACAGCTTAGATCTTTGTTCACCAGAAAGTTTCATCCATTTTCTTCCACTCAGGTTGCGGAAGAACCACTTTTGCACCGTTCGTGACATTAAGCTTTAAAACGGCAAGGTCAATACCCAGTTGTTCCGCCACTATTGTGATAACAGCCTTCGGGGGGAGCTTTTCTGTACGCAGTGTGCGACCGAGAGCACGGACAAGTGCAAGCTGAATGGCAAAACCAAGACGGTTATGAGACCGCCGCTGAGCTCTGGCAAATGCAATATTTTCGCAGGAGAGTGCTCATCGGGGAATTAAAGTTCAGGTAATCCAAAAAGCGTATCGTGCGAGTTTGTCACGCAAGAAATCACAGATTTATAGATCCAATTTTCTTCAACTGTAGGACCTTACGGAAAACAAGTGATTTCAAGGTGAAAAGGCTTAACGTGAGTTATCGCAGAAATGGTTACGGAACATCCTGTATTGTCAAACATGCATTAAATGATTATCATTATCAATTAGTATGTGCAACAGATGGTTAAGAATAGAACTTTCAGGAGATACAATGCAGTCAGTCAGTAAATCAATCTACCGAGGGAAGTTGCTTGGCAGTTTACCTGCTGTGGGCGAGATTCATAAAGAAATCGCAGTATCAGAAGAAACCGTAACATGGATCTCTCTGCAACGAGAGATTATAGCGAATATTTTGCTGGGAAAAGATCCTCGCTTGCTTGTGATTGTTGGTCCATGCTCAATCCATGACGTTCAGGCTGCCGTTGAATATGCGAAACGATTGTCCGTATTACAGAATAAGTACTTATCGCAAATGTACATTGTAATGCGCACTTATTTTGAGAAACCTCGAACTCGTAAAGGCTGGAAAGGAATAATGCACGAGCCTGATCTAAATGGAAGCTATAATGTTGAGAAAGGGATACGATATGCTCGCCAGTGTTTGTCCTCAATCACAACAATGCGTGTCGCAACCGCTACAGAATTCCTCGATCCTTTCCTTACTCCCTATATTGCTGATTTAATATGTTGGGGGGCTGTTGGTGCCAGAACTACTGAATCACAAACGCATCGTCAACTTGCGTCTGGTTTACATTGTCCTGTTGGATTTAAAAACAGCACTGATGGAAATATTAACTTAGCTATTGATGCTATTCTTGCAGCCCGTGAACAACATGTTGTATATATGACATCTTTAACAAAATGTATATCTACCCTATTAACCGATGGCAATCTACATGGACATCTCATATTACGTGGTGGTAGAGAGCCGAACTATGGTTTGTCGGATATAACGAAGGCAGTGAAATTAATGCATGATGAAGGTATCAATCATCGTCTGATAATTGACTGTAGCCATGGTAATAGTGGTAAAGTGGCTGAACGGCAAATCTCTGTTGCTCGTGAAGTCATTGATAATCGGAAAAAGATGCCGGGATATGTAGCTGGAATTATGCTGGAAAGCTTTTTACAAGGTGGAAAACAATCAGACAGCCTTCCGCGAGAGTATGGTCAGTCTGTTACTGATGAGTGTCTTTCATGGCAACAGACAGAACAATTATTATCAACTCTGGCAGCACAACTTTAATTTCAACTATTCAGTATCATTTTTTAAGGGAAAAATGAAATTATTTATCTTAATACACCCAATCTGGGCATCAAAGAAACAGATGTTTTATCTGTACAGTTCATTGTTGGAAGGGAAATAAAATATGACATGAATGGCAGAAGTGTTATCACTCTGACATTAATATTTTTATTAGGAGTTGCAGTATTTCTAATATACCATCTCCAATGGATGTATCTTCCAGGGTATTATCTGTGGGGCCTATGTGTATGTATATTGTCAAACCAGTTAGCTCTTATGCTTCATTCCCTAGCCCTTCTTGGCAAATGATACTGTACTTGCGTAGGTGTCATCTGTGACATGGTTGCGGTGCTATTTTGTCTCTGTTGGCTTAAAAAGAGTAATTAAGACTATGATAAAAAGTTAATTTCCAAAGAACACGGTAGGGCGCTAATCAATAATCGGATGCATGCTAAATCATATTTTATAATATGTCTGTGGAGATGATGCTAAAGTCATCAATAGTTCTTGAGGAATTCATTATGACTATCATTGGTATCGTTCTTGCCAGACACGTCTTCGCTGTTCACAATGTTGCGTTAAATGAGAAAATGTTCTGGTAAACCCCCGGAGAGCACATGCAGTGCTGCCAGCCCTGATTGTACTTTTACCTCCCTGAGTTATGGGTACCTTGCTAAGGGAGTATTCACCAGTGAACAACATAATACAAAGTAGCGTAAACCTTTTGTTCAAGGTCAGTCAGGGTATCTCATCGGAATGGTGTGCAATTTAACATCGCTGCCCAGCATGAGTTGATAGGCGTGACCGTGATCCGTACCGTGGGATGTGAGTTTCATACAGGTAATATGATCCTACCCACGTAATGTGGACACGGCCCTAAGCGAGATTATGGTTTTCAAATTGTTCCGGGCTGAGACCGCCACAGGCACTGTGACGACGCCAGCGATTGTAATCACACTCGATATAATTAAACACCGTTGCCCGCATTATTTCCCGGCTGCTAAAGCGTTCCCCGTGGATACATTCCACCTTCAGCGAATGAAAGAAGCTTTCCACACAGGCATTGTCATAACAGTAGCCTTTCGCACTCATACTGCCACGCAGGTTGTGTCGCTTCAGCAGCGCCTGATAATCCCCTGAACAGTATTGACCACCACGGTCCGTATGAACAATGACGCTTTCCGGGCGTCTTCTCCGCCACAACGCCATTTGCAGTGCATCACAGGCCAGTTGTGCTGTCATTCGCAGTGACATCGACCAGCCAATGACGGCGCGTGACCACAGGTCGATGACTACTGCGAGATACAACCAGCCCTCATCGGTACGCAAGTACGTGATGTCACCCGCCCACTTCTGGTTCGGGCCGCTGGCGCTGAAGTCCTGCTCCAGCAGATTCTCCAATACGGGCAGGCCATGTGCACGGTAGCTGACTGGGCTGAACTTCCGGCTGGCTTTCGCCCGCAGCCCCTGACGACGCAGGCTGGCGGCAATGGTTTTAATATTGAACTCCGGCAGTTCGTCAGCAAGGCGGGGAGCACCGTATCGCTGCTTTGCCTCAAAGAATGCCTTATGGACAGCGGCATCGCAGGTGAGCCGAAACTGTTGGCGCAGGCTCATCTGGTGACGACGCCTGAGCCAGACATACCAGCCGCTGCGGGCAACCCGAAGTACACGACACATCGCTTTGATGCTGAACTCTGCCCGATGATTTTCGATGAAGACATACTTCATTTCAGGCGCTTCGCGAAGTATGTCGCGGCCTTTTGGAGGATGGCCAGTTCCTCAGCCTGCTCCGCCAGTTGTCGTTTAAGGCGGACATTTTCAGCGGCCAGTTCGCTTTCGCGCTCTGACGAACTCATTTGTTGCTGCTGTTTACTGCGCCGGGCATAAAGCTGGGATTCATACAGGCTGAGTTCACGGGCTGCGGCGGCCACACCGATGCGTTCAGCGAGTTTCAGGGCTTCGTTACGAAATTCAGGCGTATGTTGTTTACGGGGCTTCTTGCTGATTGATACTGGTTTTGTCATGAGTCACCTCTGGTTGAGAGTTTACTCACTTAGTCCTGTGTCCACTATTGGTGGGTAAGATCACGGAGGGTATTTATTTAACTGCCGCTGTTTGCACTGGATGTGGAACTACTTATACTATAAGAAGGTCCATCTTCGCCCGGATACATGATGATGGATGGAGTATCCGGAGCCCAGCATGCTCCATTGGCATCAATATATGTTCCCATATCTTTTCCACGTAGATCTATTACATTAGTAGAACCGGGTAATCCATTAATATTCATCCCTCCTTTCACAGAATCAAGCATGTTATCTGATATTTCTCTCATTTTAAAACCTCCTGATTATTTATGTTCAGATATTAATTTGGTGTTGCAACCATTTATTATCACAGAATTCAGAATGTCATTCAGTTTTATTTTTGTCAAAATATCCCCTCTTAAGACAGATACATATTCTTGTTTATCATTTTCATTAAACAATGACTCTATATTTTCTACGTTTAAATAATATAGCCCACAAGCAGCATAAATTTTAGACTCCTTAGTTGACTTTCTATTTTTTATTATATTTTTAAATATCTCTTCGGGATTATCCAATGTAAGAATGTATGTGTATAATTTTTCCCCTTCGCTCTGATAGCCTATAAACCCATTCATACCTATAGAAAAATAGGTTGTTTTTTCTAACGATTGTTGAAGGGGAGGTGGATCTGATGAAAATGCAGCGGATGTTAATATTAACATCATACTTATTATAATCTTTTTCGTAAGATACATACTTTCCCCTTTGGTTTTCCCTCGATAAATATTCAGATAAACAATATATGTTTTTTCTTGTTAATGTTTATAGTGATGGATTTATAACATGGAATATTCAGCATAATAATCAACAGGCTTGTACCTGATCAGGTATCAGTTTGCAAAAATGTTTGTTATAGGTCATGACCGCAACCAGGACACATAATTTCACCACAACCACAAATATAATCGGCATCATAGTCATGTGTTACTATACCGGAAGCCGACTTATTATTTGTGATACAGTGTGTCTCCTGCTCTACGGAGGATTCTACCTCTATAGGAAAATTATCGTGTTTTCGTCTTGAATTGTCTTGCTTGTTGCCTTTATTAAAGGTAACAATGAATTCTTCATTTCTGTGATTATTATCACAATTCATTCTTATGCCTCCTCACATTTCCCGATGTATGACCGTCAGTGCTATTAGTGTGCGTTCAAGTCTCAGGTGATACATGAGCGACAACCATAAGATCCTGACTAACAATTGCATCAGTTACATAACGTAAAATACCTCTTGACTTTATATGGACAATATGACACTTTTTTTGAAAAGTAAATAACAATCATTCTCTTTTGTCTTTGTTTGGGTGAGGTCAGGTAAGATGGAATTTGCTACAAACAGGGTTACTGTAAATGACAGTCGGTCAGCACTGTCATCAACTTTGCTGTTGTCTTTGATCATGAGCGCCACTCTACTGGAATATTCTTTATCGATGACCTGACTCCCCTGACTGAAGCGCTAAGATTTGGTAACTTTTCATAATGAAAATAAAGCAATAGGTAGGTATTAATGAGTTATAAAAAACTGTACCAATTGACGGCTATATTCAGTTTACCTCTTACTATCTTATTGGTTTCACTTTCATCCCTTCGGATTGTTGGCGAAGGGAATTCTTATGTTGACGTTTTTCTAAGCTTTATAATATTTCTTGGTTTTATTGAGCTGATTCATGGGATTCGAAAGATTCTGGTCTGGTCAGGCTGGAAAAACGAAAGTTAAATATGATGGAGTTTATATGCGAGAAATAACAGAATCACAGTTAAGATATATTTCCGGGGCGGGAGGTGCGCCAGCGACTTCAGCTAATGCCGCAGGTGCTGCAGCTATTGTTGGAGCTCTCGCCGGAATACCTGGCGGTCCACTTGGGGTTGTAGTTGGAGCCGTATCTGCCGGTTTGACAACAGCAATTGGCTCGACCGTGGGAAGTGGTAGTGCCAGTTCTTCTGCTGGTGGCGGTAGCTAATTATATTTTTATTTATTTTACAGGCACTTTTTCGGTAGTGCCTGTAAAATATATCCCTTTCGTCTAAAAGAGATAGAATATCCATTTATAAGTGTGTTTTTATGTTCAACACTTTACTGATGAAGATATGATTTACAGTCGTTGATAAATAATTTTTAATTTATGTGTAATTAATAGAGTTTTACTGTAATAAGGAAGAAGCTGTCAGGACACTTACTTGCTCTTTTATGAACACTCTTTTATGAAAATTAAAACGGAGAATACTGCCAGATGAGTCATCAGTGTTCACTTTCTGAACTGAATGAAAACCTGGTGCCTTTCACTGCCAGGCAGATCAAGTCCTCATTAATCTGGTGTGCAGAGGATGTCAGAAATCCAGGCGAGCTGCAAAATGCCTGCAGTTATATTATCGATCCTGACAGTACGGCTTCTGCCAAAGTGTTCCATGCAGAGCGCTATGGTGGCAGTGGTATTCAGCGTAATGGAGGTGGTGCACGTTGTGGGTTTGATGGTAACTACCAGGTTAAAGGAATAGGAAGTAATCCGTTGGTTGGTGAAGGTACTGACGAACGTCATTCTAATGGTGCACTCGGCGCTGTTCATGCAATATATGAGGCTTTGTGGGGAGAAGTACTGGCTCAAATATTACCTTATAGTGCTGTGCGGGTTCGGGCGGTTTTACTTACAGATCTCTATACTGAAAAGGCATTTGAGCGCTCCGGTAGGAAATCACGAAGAGCCCTGTTGGTACGTGAGCCTGTTGTTCGCCCGGCGCATTTTGAACGGGCACCATACTTCCAAGTAAAACCGGAGTATTCCAGTCAGTTAATTCACGATGCCTGTCGGGTTAGATCTGTGATCCACAAGCTGCCAGGATATCTACCTGTACCACCGGAAGAAATTGATGCTGAAGCACGAACTGATCCCCGGATTTATTGCATTGAGGGGTTATGTGAACTGGCACGTCGTGAGGCCTGGCAAATGGCATTTTGTCGAACACGTTTCCTGAGATTGACAACTTCTCCTTCTAATATTGCAATGGATGGCAGATTAATGGATTTTAACGGACTCAGTTGTCTGTTTCCGGGAGATTCCCCAGCTGATTTTGGGTATAAACTAAGATTAGCTGAACTGGCAAAAGAACCGATGGTACTTATGCAAGGGCTGTCTGATCTCTGCTTGTATATCGGAAAATATATGTTTGACCCTGACTTCACTCTTGCAGCCCGTTTGAAGGTTGAGGAGATATTTCAGAAAACTTTTCATGAAGCATGTTATTACTGTTATCTAGAACTGTTGGGTATTCCTGGAGAATTTATAACACAAAAAGAGATACCTGATATATTGAAACAACTGGTTAACAGTTTTGTTGCATTACTCAATAAATACTGCGAGAAATCACATGCCCAAGATATTGTCAATCAGGATGGTTCACCATTGCAAAAGTTGGTTGTGACGCTAATTCATCATAGGCATAATCAGAAGCTGGCACTGAATAGTAGCATCAAGAATGATGTTTATTTCACCGTTGCACAACAGTGTTTTTCCCAGGCTATCCACTGGCTGACGCAAGGCAGTACCAGACGTCAGATAAATGCTTCATTACTCCTGAAAGAAATTGAACATCATACCATGAAAAGGCTGCAACCCAGGGAAGAGCTGAGGAAAGAGAATATGTGCGAAAAAATTGCCATCCTGCTGGATAATCATGGCGATGATCCCCTTTTTTTACAAGAAGCAATTTCTGATATGAAAAATTTTATGCTTAAGTTTTCCAGAGATGCATTTGGATATCTTGAACCGATAAGAAACACAGTGTAATAAATATATGGGAAATAGTAATCATGTCTTATATAAGGGAAACCATCAGAGGAAAAAATGAATGGACTGTTTATGAACAGATCGGTTTTGCGGTCAGTTGTATGCACTATAATCGTAATTACAGTCTGTATCCGGTGTTAACCATTCAATACTGGACTGAATATGCGATACAGCATAATCAGATTAAATTCCTGTTTGATTCACGAGGTTTTCCACTGGCATATATTACCTGGGCATATCTTGAGGCTGATACGGAAGCGCGCCTGCTCAGGGATCCAGAATTTAGGTTGCATCCGTCTGAATGGAATGAAGATGGAAGGATCTGGATCCTGGATTTCTGTTGTAAACCAGGCTTTGGTCGAAAAGTTATTGACTATCTCATACAGCTTCAGCCATGGGGAGAAGGAGAAGTACGATGGTTAAGCAGGCGAAAGAAAATTGTGACATATATCCCTGAGCGGCTGCATAAAACGTAGTACCTCTGAAGATACAGAGATAATTTTAAATTACGGGATAAATGCATCGCTGATACTATTTTGACAGGACTCTGTATTTTCTTTCTTTGATTATAGCGTTTCGGTTAACCAGTGAAGATATTACAGGAAAAGTGTGAGTAAGAGGAGCTATTTTGTTTCTTCAGGATGCTTTAGAAAACAGAAAAATGAAGTGGCAGGGACGGGCAATATTACTTCCCGGAATACCACTATGGTTAATCATGCTGGGAAGCATAGTGTTTATTACGGCATTTCTGATGTTCATTATTGTTGGTACCTATAGCCGCCGTGTTAATGTCAGTGGTGAGGTCACAACCTGGCCAAGAGCTGTCAATATATATTCAGGTGTACAGGGATTTGTTGTCAGGCAGTTTGTTCATGAAGGACAGTTGATAAAAAAAGGGGATCCTGTTTATCTGATTGACATCAGTAAAAGTACACGTAGTGGTATTGTCACTGATAATCATCGTCGGGATATAGAAAACCAGCTGGTTCGTGTGGACAACATTATTTCCCGTCTGGAAGAAAGTAAAAAAATAACGCTAGATACCCTGGAAAAACAACGCCTGCAATACACAGATGCGTTTCGTCGCTCATCAGATATTATACAGCGTGCAGAGGAAGGGATAAAAATAATGAAAAACAATATGGAGAATTACAGAAACTATCAGACAAAAGGGCTGATTAATAAAGATCAGTTAACTAACCAAGTGGCATTATATTATCAGCAACAAAACAATCTTCTTAGCCTGAGCGGACAGAACGAACAGAATGCCCTGCAGATAACCACTCTGGAGAGTCAGATTCAGACTCAGGCAGCAGATTTTGATAACCGTATCTACCAGATGGAACTGCAACGGTACGAGTTACAGAAAGAACTGGTTAACACTGATGTGGAGGGCGAAATCATTATCCGGGCGTTGACTGACGGGAAAGTTGACTCCCTGAGTGTCACTGTCGGGCAAATGGTCAATACCGGAGACAGCCTTCTGCAGGTTATTCCTGAGAACATTGAAAATTATTATCTTATTCTCTGGGTCCCGAATGATGCTGTTCCTTATATTTCGGCTGGTGACAAAGTGAATATTCGTTATGAAGCCTTTCCGGCAGAAAAATTTGGGCAGTTCTCTGCTACGGTTAAAACTATATCCAGGACTCCTGCGTCAACACAGGAAATGTTGACCTATAAGGGAGCACCACAGAATACGCCGGGCGCCTCTGTTCCCTGGTATAAAGTCATTGCGATGCCTGAAAAGCAGATTATCAGATATGGCGAAAAATACCTCCCTCTGGAAAATGGAATGAAAGCCGAAAGTACACTATTTCTGGAAAAAAGGCGTATTTACCAGTGGATGCTTTCTCCTTTCTATGACATGAAACACAGTGCAACAGGACCGCTCAATGACTAACGGGAATTTCAGACAAATTATAAATCAGCTTGATATGCGCTGGCGACGTCGTGTTCCGGTTATTCATCAGACGGAGACCGCTGAATGTGGACTGGCCTGCCTGGCAATGATATGCGGTCATTTTGGTAAGAATATTGACCTGATATCTCTTCGCCGGAAGTTTAATCTCTCGGCCCGTGGAGCAAACCTTGCAGGAATCAATGGAATAGCGGAGCAGCTGGGGATGGTCACCCGGGCTCTTTCACTGGAGCTGAATGAGCTTGGTGCCCTCAAAATGCCGTGTATTCTCCACTGGGATTTCAGTCACTTCGTCGTGCTGGTCAGCGTAAAGCGTAACCGTTATGTACTGCATGATCCGGCCAGAGGCAGAAGATATCTCGGTCGGGAGGAAATGAGCCGGTATTTTACGGGCATTGCACTGGAGGTCTGGCCCGGAAGTGAATTCCAGGCGGAAACCCAGCAGACCCGCATAAGTCTCCGTTCACTGATTAACAGTATTTACGGTATTAAAAGAACACTGGCGAAAATTTTCTGTCTGTCAGTTGTAATTGAAGCAATCAATCTGGTAATGCCGGTGGGGACTCAGCTGGTTATGGATCATGCGATTCCGGCGGGGGACAGAGGGCTGCTGACGCTTATTTCTGCTGGCCTTATGTTCTTTATATTGCTCAAGGCCGCGGTGAGTATGCTGCGTGCATGGTCCTCACTAGTTATGAGCACGCTCATCAATGTACAGTGGCAGTCGGGTCTGTTTAACCATCTTCTCAGACTGCCGCTGGCGTTTTTTGAACGCCGTAAATTAGGTGATATCCAGTCGCGTTTTGGCTCCCTTGACACTTTGAGGGCCACCTTTACCACCAGTGTGGTTGGGGCAATCATGGACAGTATTATGGTTGTGGGTGTTTTTGTGATGATGCTGTTATATGGAGGATATCTTACCTGGATAGTTCTCGGTTTTACCATGGCTTACGTTCTTATTCGTCTGGTGACATACGGCTATTACCGGCAAATATCGGAAGAAACTCTTGTCAAGGGGGCCCGGGCCAGCTCCTATTTTATGGAAAGCCTGTATGGTATTGCCACGGTAAAAATCCAGGGTATGGCCGGGATCCGGGGAACACACTGGCTTAACCTGAAAATAGATGCGATCAATTCAGGTATTAAGTTAATCAGGATGGATTTGCTCTTCGGGGGAATAAATACTTTTGTTGCCGCCTGTGATCAGGTGGCGATTTTATGGCTGGGTGCAAGCCTTGTGATCGATAATCAGATGACAATAGGGATGTTTGTGGCATTTGGTTCTTTTCGTGGGCAGTTTTCGGATCGGGTTGCTTCGCTGACCAGTTTTCTTCTTCAACTGAGAATAATGAGTCTGCATAATGAGCGCATTGCAGATATTGCACTACATGAAAAGGAAGAAAAGAAACCGGAAATTGAAATCGTTGCTGACATGAGCCCTGTTTCACTGGAAACCACTGATTTAAGCTACCGGTATGACAGCCAGTCAGCACAGGTATTCAGTGGTCTAAATTTGTCTGTGGCTCCGGGAGAAAGTGTGGCTATAACTGGTGCCTCCGGTGCCGGAAAAACCACATTAATGAAAGTATTATGTGGACTGTTTGAACCAGATAGTGGAAAAGTATTGGTTAATGGCACGGATATACGTCAACTTGGAATAAATAATTATCACCGTATGATAGCCTGTGTTATGCAGGACGACCGGCTATTTTCAGGCTCAATTCGTGAAAATATCTGTGGGTTTGCAGAAGAAACAGACGACGAATGGATGACAGAATGTGCCAGAGCAAGTCATATTCATGATGTGATAATGAAAATGCCAATGGGGTATGAAACGTTAATAGGTGAACTGGGAGAGGGACTTTCTGGTGGTCAAAAACAGCGTATATTTATTGCACGAGCCTTATACCGGAAACCAGGAATATTATTTATGGATGAGGCTACAAGTTCTCTTGATACAGAAAGCGAACGTTTCGTGAATGCTGCTATAAAAAAGATGAATATCACCCGGGTGATTATTGCACACAGAGAAACTACGTTGAGAACTGTTGACAGGATTATTTCTATTTAAAATCCACTGGTGTAACTGTGTAAGGAGTTTTGTCGATGGGGGAGGTTAAGAAGGATGTAAAAATAACAGTAATTGCTTTTGTTATCAATTATCTGTTCTTTTATATCCCGGTGTCATTATATCTTAGTTATTACTATGGGTATGATTTTTTAAATCTATATATGTTTTTTCTATCACTTGTAGTTACATTTTTATCGTTGTGGTTAAACGTAAATTTTTACTTTTTCACAAATCTTATAGCGAAGGTGTTGAAATGAGAAAACTATCTGAAAATGAAATAAAACAAATATCTGGAGGTGACGGGAATGACGGGCAGGCAGAATTAATTGCTATTGGTTCACTTGCTGGTACGTTTATTAGTCCGGGATTTGGTTCTATTGTAGGGGCTTATATAGGTGATAAAGTCCATTCATTGGCAACGACTGCAACGGTAAGTCCCTCCATGTCTCCCTCAGGTATAGGATTATCATCCCAGTTTGGATCTGGCAGAGGTACATCAAGTGCCTCTTCGTCTGCGGGGAGTGGAAGTTAAACCTTATATTGTTAATGAAGCACCTGTAACAGGTGCTTCATTATATGATAATGGTGCCTATGTAACGGTTTAAGTTAGGCTCCTCCGAACGTTTATCATTTTATGCATACCGCATAGTAACAATGCCAGTCCGTTTAATTTTTATCATATGAGATTGTAACAGAAAATGCTCTGTTAATGAGTATAACTGATATAAGCCAGATATTGTATTCCTGCTATGACTGCATTCATCGACATGTGAAGTAATATGGGCATTAACAGGCCATCCGACTTTATTTTTGCACTAATAAGAACTAACGATACCAGAAAGAGCATCAAAAATGTACGAAAGTCAGTATATTATAGATGTAACGCAGAAAATATGACTGATGTTACAATAGCAGAGATGCAAATATTGTCATTAAACCAGAATTTAAAAGAGTTAAAAAGACACCCTCGAAATACAATCTCTTCATATACAGGAACAAGAAGTACAGAAGAAAATATATTAATCCATAAAATGGCCCCGGAAAAAGACATTTGCGAGATCATCCATTCTTCCGTTTTCCTCACTGCCAGCAGATAAGGGACAAATAACTGAATAATCATTATTAAAGAGAAAAGAGTAAAAAAAACATCCAGTCGAAAAGAACCTCTTCCTAATCCTTCTCTTTTTCGGAAGAAAATAAAATACAGTGGAACAAGAATTAGAAATTCAGCAAGAAATAATGCTGGAACAAGAAGTCCCCTGGATATAAGTTCCTGCCTGTTTGTAAGGAATGCAGGAATAAAGGTAATAGAAAATGATAAAGTAAACATTGAAAAGCAGCCTGGTGATGACTGTTTTTTTATAGTTGCATTTTTATTTTTTGTTATTTCCATTTATATTCCCTTACTTGTCGTTTAAAATTCTTCTATTTAACAGGAAGAGGCAACCATAGAATGAATGTTTATTTTCCTGTATCAGAACAGCCATAACTTTTATTTTATAGTTGTTATCAGTGAATGAATGCAAACTAATAGAACAATGAGAAAAAGAATGGAGAAAAAGCGACGGACCGGACGCCATAGTTCATATTCTCGTGTATCAGCCTCACGTATCAACCTTTCTGAAATGGTTTCGGTTTCCTTTCCTCGCACCAGAATATGCCTGTAATATTTCCTCATGACATATACCGAAAACTGAAACCAGATTAATATGGATGGACACACAACACATAAACTTCTGATGATATCACCCGGGAAAGTATCTTGGGCGGGTAAAAGAAAGTCATATACTCTGAATAAAATCATCATCGAGATAAATGAGACGCCAGCACCTATCCAGTATTCGATATGGGAAGATGCAGCATTATATGCGTCAGTAAAATTTTTCTTTCTTAATGAAGGTGGAAGTGCTGAAAGTTCAGGAATGCTTTTTCTTGTCCAGTATATTTTCATATAGCAACTCATATAAAAAGTGTTCTACTTTACTATGATGATGACGATTTATAAAAGGCTTATAATGACTACTTCTCCTTTCATTCTCGAATTTCACGATAATGATAGCGATAATCATTATCAATTGACTGTGTCAGTAATTTTGACTTACATCACACTTTCATGGTTTAATCAGGTGATTTATTTAATGAAAAGAGTGTGTTTGTGGATGTATTGTGTATATGTCTTACTGGGCATCTGTTCTTACATTAATTAATATATTGCTATATAAGTATTGGTGGTATTGTCAGTAATATTCTTTTGGTTAATTTAGTTATTATTCCTCACTGATTAATTGTCCTTCCGTTCTTATTGTTTGTAACTTGTGTTTGTATCGTACCTTTCAGGTGTTGATGCGCGCTTTACTGTGTCTGCACCGGCTTGACAAAATTCAACAGGGTTTGAAAAGGAACATTTCGTGCAAATAACCGAAGCCTTAATTTCAGAGCCGGGAGACATCCGGCGTTTTGTTCAGCAGGCGGTGGACCACTGGCCAAATCTGTTGGCATTTCACTTCACGCTCTATTCGGCAGAAGGAAACATCAACGGGCAACAGATTCATGCATTCTGTACTGCCTTTTACCGACAGGTGCAAGAACATATTACTGAGCGTAATCACACTGCCAGTCCAGCACCGCCGGTGGTATTACGCTGGTTGCGGGAACAACATGGAGGAGCAACAATACGATGCCTGTTGCTGCTCAGCCAGGCGAGCATTTGCCATCTGCGGGTCAGTGTCACAGTTGATGAAGAATGTTCGCAAGTGGTGGATTTACTGCAGCAGGCCTGGCGGGGGATAAACGCTGGCGGACAATGTCGGGTGGAAAGGTGTTTTCGGGTTACCCGGCCTGATACATCAGAGCAATACGTTGCGTTAAAAACAGCTGTTCAGTCTCTGATGCCACTGGTTATTGCAACAATTATCCGGTGATGATCGGGAGAAATATCAACTCTTCCGTTAATTTTTACAGACTGATAAAGTTTTGTCTGCTGAATCTTTATACGGAATTCTTTTCAGTATGTGTACACGAATTGACTCTATGGCGGATAAATACTGTTTTACCTTGGCGGAATTAATCCTCACGTCTTCGCCAGCAGTGGCAGGATGTCCTGGAGGAGTGTCGGCAGACTGAGACGGGGCAGAAGAACGGCTGCATATTGCACTGCTGAATGTGGATTACGTCACCAGTTTTGAACTGCCTTTTCGTCTGCTTTTAACCCGGACGCCACAGCTGATTGTTACACTTCGGGAAGCATGGGATATCAGCCAGAAAAATGTGGTGTTCAACGATAAACGGTTTGGCTGCGTGTACAGCCTGAAAGCCAGTCTTTCTGGTGTGCCGGATATATTCCGGTATCATCTGTCTCATCGTATTCGCCGGATGGTTGGGAGTGAAAATACATCATCGCCATGGCAGCAAATTGCCCGGGAAGTGAAAGCGCCCCGTGAACGACTGAAGTATGCGCTGGAAACGGGATTGCAGGTGATCGCACTGAACGGCCTGTTTTGGTCAGACAGTCAGCGTCTGGTGGTGGATATTCTGAGGCTAAGCGCCAACAGACGTGATACAGGAAATCGTCCGCATCCCCATTTACCGTCTTATATCACTGGCGCTGACACTGAAAGCATGGTCGTCAGAGACTCTGTCTGGCAACCAAGGGAGCAGAGGCCGGAGGTAATTGACAGGAGCCTTGCGCCGGGTTACGTATGTTCTCCCCGGACAGACAGGCTCAGTTTGTAGAATCTACAAATTACTACTACTGATGCTGCCGGGGAAAGGCGTAACGAAAAAACAGCCTCCGTTACCGGATAGCAAGGAGGCTGAATGGAGTTTATAGGATTTGCGTTTTTATAATGTCTGGCCATGCGGTAAAACCGGACAGGTTTTATTATCATGTGAGATATTCTGACATAAAATGCTGGATTTTTATTTTGTGACGAATGCTGCAAAATTGAATCTGCACTCTGATGTAACTTTTATCTTTTTCAGTGAAGTATGTAGTGGTCAAGTAATACTGGCCACGGTTTTACAGTAAAAATGGTACCTGTTCC
>OAVM01000405.1_pt1 | contig 15303 bp, 16 predicted proteins | sample 1476421 | NCBI WGS metagenome assembly OAVM01 (sample SAMEA2580099, study PRJEB22360) | human gut metagenome | biome: human gut; feature: human-associated habitat; material: faeces | place: Denmark | collected 2008/2010
TACGCGCACCGCGGGTCGCCCCGGGCAGTGCCCCCGCCACAGGCCTGATCGACGGCTGCTGGATATCCATCTGCCACTGGAGCGAACAGGAAGCGGTGTTCTTTAATTCGGAACTCAAAAAAATGCGGGACGAGGATTTCGAACGGCATATCGAGGAGATGTCCCTTCTTGGAATACGGGGCGTTGTGATCCAGAATGTATTTGATTCCTCCCATTATGTGGGCCGCCATGAGATGACCTGCGGGAGCTATGACGGCCGGGCATTTTATCCTTCCGGGCTCTATCCCGGAAGAATGCCGCTTGCCGCGCGGGACCCCATTGAGGCGGTGCTGCGGGCCGCTGACCGGTGTGGTATGCATGTGCTGCTGGGTGTGGGCCTGTTCGCCTGGTTTGATTTTTCGGAACAGTCGCTGGAATGGCACAGGCGCGTTGCACGGGAGCTCTTTCAGCGGTATGGAGGCCATGCGTCCTTCTATGGCTGGTATGTTTCAGAAGAGATCATGGGAGACCTGTATTATTCGTACATGCCGCACTCCGCAGAGCGCTGGAAGGAGCTTGCCGTGTTCTTTCGCGAGTTCCGTACTTTTGTACAGGAACTTGCTCCCACAAAACCGGTGGCTTTTGCGCCCAATAATGTACGGTTCCATCTTTATGCGGAGGAATGGAAAACCATCCTGCCCTTTATTGATATTTTGATCCCGTTTGCTTTTGCGCGCGATCCGGAACATCTGAATGTCGTGCAGATGAAGCAGATCTGCGACGAATGCGGCACGCACATGTGGGTGGATATGGAGATGTTCCGGGAGCCCTTTGAGGATGGGCTTGTACCCAAGACGATGGAAGCGCTGCTTCGTGAGATCCGTCAATATGACGCTCTGGAGCAGTGCTACGGCTACCAGTATACGGGGCTGATGAACCATCCGGCCTCCCGCTTTTCTCTGGGAGGGGAGCCCGCAAAAGAATTGTATGCCCGGTATTTACAATATTATCGGGCGCGCCGTGCTGCATGGGGATATGGGGAAAAACAGCAATGATTTCCGCGGCTCGAAAAAGAGGCCCGGCGGACAAAATCGGAGGGAAAAGTATGAAGGAGATACTCGGCCGCATCGTTGCGGCGGAATTGGAAGAACGCCGGAAGCAGGGATACGATGTGGAAGCGCTGCGGCCTCTTCTGGGTAAGGCGTCCGGCAGCTGTGACGCGCTGCTGGCGCTTTCACAGCGTATCAAAGAGGCGCCCATACGGCAGGATTGGCCGTACGAGGAGCCGGACGACCTGGAAAGCGTGATGGCGGCGTGTGACCCAACGCGCAGGCGGGAAGCGTCCCGCCTGCTTTCCGATGAGGAGATCGAGGCGCGCGTCCGCTCCGCATTCCTGACTTCGGTCTGCGCATGCATCCTGGGCAAGCCCCTAGAGGAGGCTCCCTACGGCGGCCTCGAGGACATCCGCGCCGCCGCGCAGGCAAGCGGAGAATGGCCTCTGCGGGATTATGTGAGCGATGCGATGCTTACGGCGTGGGGGAGGCGGAACCCATCCTGGGTGGAAACGACCAGAGGAAGAGTGCGCTATGCCGCGTCCGATGACGACATCACCTATACCATCATGGGCATGCTGCTGCTTGAAAAGCGGGGGAAGGATTTTTCGCACGAGGATATGCGTCAGCTTTGGCTGGAGAACCTTCCGATCTATTTGTGCTGGGGCCCCGAGAGGACGGTGCTGCTGCGTGCCGGCCTTGCGGTTTTGGCGCCCGATCTGTCTTATGATATGGACGATTGGGCGGCGCGGCTGAATCCGGGCCAGGAGCTTTGCGGTGCAATGATTCGTGCGGATGCCTATGGCTATGCGTGTCCCGGCGACCCGGAGCTTGCCGCACGGCTTGCATTCCGTGACGCATCCTTTACACACCGGAAAACCGGCGTATACAGTGCAATGTTTGTTGCGGCGGCAATTGCCGCCGCGGTTACTGCGGAAAATTGGAAGGAGATCGTCGTCACCGCGCTGCAGTATGTCCCCCAGCGCAGCAGATTTTACGAACAGGCTTCCACCTGCTTGCGCATGGTGGATGACGCCGCTTCTTTCGAAGATGGTTATAACGCGGTCCATACCGAATACGGCGCGTTTGGAGCGGGGCAGGTCGTACAGGAGATCGGCACAGTCATCAATACCCTGAAGTTTGCCCGGGATGCTGAGGAGGGAATCGGCATGCAGGTGGCGCAGGGAAACGATTCCGACAGCTTTGCCTGCAGCTGCGGTTCCATTTTGGGCGCTTATTTCGCCGATGGCCTGCCTGAACACTGGTATGCGCAGTTCAATAATACGATACACACGACAATGGGGAATTTTCACGAGACCGATCTGCAGGCTCTGACAAAGCGCATGCAGCTGCTGTACAAGCGCGTTCGGCAGCCGGAAGCACCGCTTGCCTGAGTGCGCGCCCGGTTCATCTCCGTCCGATTGGCAGGATCCCGCCCCGTTTCCTCCCCGCCGGATGGGCGGCCTGCCGCTCCCGTGCCCTTTATGCCGCGGCGTTGGCATAAAGGGCTTTTTTATCCGCTCCGGCGGAATTTTCTGCAAGGCGCACAGTGGGGGCGGGACTTGCGCGAAACTGCATGCTTTTATCCTTTTTTTGCATAGATTTGGGCTGTTTATTATTGTATATTTATTGTACTGAAGGAAGAACCGGGCATTCCCGACTAAGGGAAAACAGCCTTTTTCTGTCGGCTGCCCGGCTATTTACTGCGAAAGGTGTTTTGATATGGACCCCATTGTAAAATACCCTGATTTCACACAGCTGGACGCGCTGAGCACACCCCTGCGGGAATATGCCAGATTGAAATGCGAGCAGGGAGCGGAAACAGGCGCCGCCGCACTGATCGGTCAATTGACGGAGACCATGCGCTGTACGGTCCGGCTTCTGCAGGAGCTGCCGGACGATGCCGCTCTGTCTGCCTGTGAACCAAACGAACTGGACGCCATCCGCGCGCTGCGTGCACCGGCGCAGCGCCGCCTGTGGGAGGCGCTGCCGCCCGAGGATATCTGGATGGACAAATTGGAGGGCGCGCTGCTGGGGCGCATCATTGGCTGCCTGCTGGGCGTGCCCGTAGAAGGGCTCTCGGTGGAAAGCATGCGTGCATGGAGCGAGTACATCGGCAAGCCCTTCCCGCCGGTTTCCTATTGGGAAGAAGTGCAAAATCCGGAGCTTTGGAACTGCTACGGCCGTCAGCGCGGCGAATACCGGAAATGCGCGCTCCGGTCCGCTCCGGTAGATGACGACCTGGCCTATACACAGCTTGCGCTGCTGATTTTGGAAGAATACGGGCCTGATTTTACGACCGAGGACGTTGGGGAGGCATGGAAAAAATATCTTCCCGTTGCCTGTACGGCGGAGCAGGCCGCTTTGGACAACCTGAAAAAAGGCGTGCCGGCGCGGGAGGCTGCGGACAGGGACAATCCGTTCTGCCAGTGGATCGGCGCCGCCCTCCCTTCCGGCGGCGCACCGCGCCATCCGTTCGGACGGATTTGGCTGGGCAGCGGCCGGCCTGCCGGAGCTGGCGGCAGAAATGGCCTGGCGCGACGCCCGCCTGAGCCACAGGCGCAACGGTATTTACGGAGAGATGTTCCTGGCGGCGGCACAGAGTGCGGCTTTTGCTGTGAGCGACCCCCTGGACGCCGTGCGGGCCGGCATGGCGGAGATCCCACGGGAGTGCCTGCTTTACCGGGACCTTGCCTGGGCGCTGGAGCATTGCGGCGCGGTGCGCGGCCACGGCGATGCGCGCCGGCTGGTGGATGAACGGTTCGCGGGAATGCATGCCGTTCACACCAACAACAACCTGTGTCTGATCGTGTTTGGCCTCAAGCTGGCGGAGGGAGACCTGATGCGGGGACTGTCCCAGACTGTTGCGATGGGCCTTGACAGCGACTGTACCGCCGCCTCCGCAGGCAGCATTCTGGGCGCGGTTTTGGGCAAGAGCGCGATCGCCCCGGAGCTGTACGAGTGCTTTCACGACCGTATGGATACTTACCTGAAGAACACGGAGGCGTTTTCGATACGGGATATGGCCAAGCGGTATTCCGCGCTTGCACACAAAGTGCATTCCCGGCTGTGACCGCCGCCTTAGGAACATGCCGCCAGAAAAACGGGGAGGCTGCCGCTGTTGCAGGCGTTCGCCCCGTTTTTTCGGTTTTCTATGGCCGTTCAAACGGCTGAACGCCGGGATTCGCCCGAAAGATGAGTATTTCTGCTGATTTTGCAAATTGCTATTGTGCGCACAGTACAGTTTGGGATATAATATAAAACGGCCTTGAGGCAAGGCCGTTTTTTGTGTTGCAATTTTACATCAATAAAAGAGGGGTTAGTACAAATGAGAACTGTTGGCACCACTTCGCGCGGCGTACGCTGCCCGGTCGTCCGTGAGGGCGACGATCTGGTCAAAATCGTCACCGATGCCATCCTCGCCTGCGGTGAAGAGCAGGGCCTCACCTTCCATGACCGCGATATCGTGGCTGTTACAGAGGCTGTTGTGGCACGCAGCCAGGGGAACTACGCCGGTGTGGAGGACATCGCCGCCGACTGCCGCGCAAAATTCGGCGCCGATACGGTGGCGCTCACATTTCCCATCCTCAGCCGCAACCGCATTGCCATCTGCCTGAAAGGCATTGCAAAGGCTTTTAAAAAAGTGTATATCCTTATGAGCTATCCCTCCGACGAGGTTGGAAACCATCTGTTCGACGAGGACCTGCTGGATGAAAAGGGCGTAAACCCCTGGAGCGACGTGCTGGACGAGGCGAAATACCGCGAGCTGTTCGGCTATGAGAAGCATCCCTTCACCGGTGTGGATTATGTGGAGTATTACGGAGACCTGTTCCGTGCGGAGGGCTGCGAGCCGGTATTCCTGTTCGGAAATGACGTGCGCGCCGTGCTGCCGTATACAAAGAATGTGCTGTGCTGCGACATCCACACCCGCGAGCGCTCCAGGCGCCGCCTGCTGGCTGCGGGCGCGGAAAAGGTGCTGCTGCTGAGCGACCTTATGACGGCCCCGGTGAACGGCAGCGGGTACAACGAGCAGTTTGGCCTGCTGGGCTCAAACAAGGCCACGGAGGAAAGCGTGAAGCTGTTCCCGCGCGATTGCCGCAGCTTTGTGGACGCGCTTGCACAGAGCCTGCGCAGCGCCACGGGCAGACAGATCGAGGTCATGGTGTACGGCGACGGAGCCTTTAAGGACCCCGTGGGCAAGATCTGGGAGCTGGCCGACCCTGTCGTGAGCCCCGCATACACCAGCGGCTTGGAGGGCCAGCCCAATGAGCTGAAGCTGAAGTATCTGGCGGACAACGATTTTGCCTCTCTTTCCGGCGATGCGCTGACCAGCGCCATCAAGGACAGCATCTCCCACAAAAATGCGGATTTGAAGGGCCAGATGTCCAGCCAGGGCACCACGCCCCGCCGCCTGACAGACCTGATCGGCAGCCTGTGCGACCTGACCTCCGGCTCCGGCGACAAGGGGACCCCCATCATCCTCATCCAGGGCTATTTCGACAATTTTGCCGTATAAATCGCAAAAGCACCCCCATCCGAGGATGGGGGTGCTTTTCTGTTGCGGGGCTGTTTGCCCGTCCGGCGCACATCCGGGCGGCATGCCCTTACAGCAGACCGCGAATCAGCTCTGCGGCATCCGCTATGTATTGGGCCAGCGGCTTTTCCGGAAGGCCCGCAATGTGCGCCCCGCATTTGGCAACGGGGATGAGCACCTTGTGAGCCGGGCTTTCCGCCACGGCGCGGGCCATGGCCGGGCTGCATTCGCCCAGCATGCTGTTTGCCATCACAAGGCCGATGGGACCCGCTAGAATACGCGCCCGCGCGGCGTTCACGATCACGGCGTTTTCTCCCGTGGCTCCGGCGGATGCACCCGCCCGGAGCATGGCGCTGGTGGCCAGCGCGTTGGTGCCCACCGCCACGATCTCCTGCGTCACGCCGCCCGCGCGCAGCGCCTCGATGAGCGCGCGGCCAAAGCCGCCTCCCTGCCCGTCGATGATAACAATATCCATATTCCGTCCTCCTTACATCAGCGGCGAGAAGAAGCGCAGGAACACCTGCGCCAGCCATTTGTACAGCGGCGTGCGCAGCACATCCGCCATCGTTACCTCATGGCTTTCAGCCAGCGTGGCGCGCACGTCTTCCAGCACGTCCCGCACCATATGGCCGCCGTAAAACGCGCAGCAGTTTTCAAAGTGCAGGTACAGGCTGCGGTAATCCATGTTGGCGCTGCCCACAATGGCCTCGCGGTCGTCGCTGACATACATTTTTGCGTGCACGAAGCCGGGGGTGTACTCGTAAATGCGCACACCCGCTTCCAGCAGGCGCGGATAATAGCTCTGCGTCACATAATACACATACCATTTATCCGGCACACCGGGCGTGAGGATGCGCACGTCCACGCCGCTTTTGGCTGCAAGGCACAGCGCGGTGACCATCTCGTTGTCCACGATCAGGTAGGGCGTAACGATGTACACATAATCCCGCGCGTGCTGAAGCACGTTCAGATACGCGCTTTCGGCCACGGCTTCGCCGTCCAGCGGAGAATCACAATAGGGCTGCACATAGCCGTCCGCTTCGTATTCGCCCAGGGGCATATAATCGGTGTACGGGGTGGTGGTGCCCGCCACAAAGTCCCACATTTTCAAAAATGTTACGGTAAGCGGATAAACGCCCGGCCCTTTCAGCATCAGGCCCGTATCCTTCCACACGCCGCAGCGTTGCTTGCGGTTGATGTACTCGTCCGCAAAGTTCAGCCCGCCGGTGAAAGCTGTTTCACCGTCCACGACGGTGATCTTGCGGTGGTCTCGGTGGTTGAGCATTTTATAGTCAGAGATATGCAGCGAAAAATGCAGCGCATTGAATACATGGCACTTGATGCCCGCGCGGCGTATCTCTTCGTCATAATCACCGGGCAGTGTGAACATGGAACCGAAGCCGTCGTAGATCAGGCGCACGTCCACGCCCGCGGCGGCTTTTTCCTTAAGCACGGCCAGCGTTTCGTTCCACATTTCGCCTTCTTCAACGATAAAATATTCCATGAAGATATATTTCTTCGCGCCGCGGATGACCTCCAGAAAACGGGCGAAAAAATCCTGCCCCATGGGATAATACTCGCTCTGCGTGTTGCAGTAGAGAGGGGCCGAGGCGTTGCGGGACAGATATTCCACGCTGCGGCGAAAAGCGGGCTCCCGGGCGTACAGGGCCTCTGTTACCGCATCGTCCTGCACCATGGCGGCGGACGCGGCCCGTTCGATGTCTGCAAATTTGCGCGCGTTTTTGGGGGTGACGCCCTGGTTGCCCCACCACAGGTAGAATACCGCCCCTGTAACGGGCAGGGCCACCACAATGAGCAGCCACATGATTTTGTAAGCGGGATTGATGTTGTCGCGTTCGATCACGGCGATGACCACCAGCACGCTGACCAGCGTGAGGATGATGTAAGCCACCGTACCCGCGCGGCTGAATACCAGCATGAGCGCCGCAAAAAGTCCCACCTGGCATGCGATCAGAAGCCCGAACAGGAATGTCCGGGAGAGCAGAAATTTGAGTATCTTTTTCACACCGTACCTCCACACAGACGCAAGAGAGCGCTTGTCCCGATGCTTTATAGTGTACCATATTTCGCGCAAAAAAAATAGTAATGCAGTAGGCTTTGCCGGGAGTGACCGGGAAAACTGCCGGTAAAAAGGCGCGCCCCGCAATGCGGAGCGCGCCTTGTAAGGTTTGTATGGGGCGATTCAGGCGGCGCTGTCGGAACCGGATGCGCCGGATGCGGGCGTGCTGCCGCTCTGCGCCGCGGAATAAGTGCCGATGGTAACGCTGTTGACGATGACGTCTTCCAGCGGGCGGTCGTCTTCGCCGCATTCCACGGCGGCAATGGCGTCCACGACGTCCATGCCGTCGTACACCTGGCCGAACACGGTGTTCAGGTTGTCAAGATAAGGCGCGCCGCCCACGGCCTGATAGGCGGTTACCACGGCCTCGCGCACACCTGCCTCGGTCAGCGTTTTGGCCAGAGTCTTATCCACGGAATCCTGGGCGCTCTGCACGATATAAAACTGGCTCAGGTTGCCCGAAGCACCGTCCGGGGCGTGCGCCATGGCAACGGCACCGGCATAATGGTGCAGACGGTCGGAGATCTCGTTGGGATAAGAATTTCCGTTCCAAATGGTGGAGCCGCCAGCGCCGGTACCTGTGGCGTCGCCTGTCTGGACCAGAAAGCCCTCGATCACCCGGTGGAAGGACAGGCCGTTGTAATAGCCCTGCTGGGCCAGACCGACAAAATTTTCCACAGCCATGGGGGCGATATCCGGGTACAATACAAAAGAAATATCGCCCAGCGTTGTGGAGAGCGTAGCGATGGGGTCGCCTTCGGCGGGCGTGATGAACTGGAGCTCGCCAAGGTCTGCGGGACGGGTGCGCTTGCCCGCGGCGGCAGCGAGACTCCCGCTTTCGCAGGCGCCCAGCAGCACGCAGCACGCGGCTGCGGCACAAAAGGTGATAAAGATACGTTTGGTCAAGGCTGTTTCCCCCTGTGCGGCGGTATCCGGGCGCAAACGCCCGGATACCGGATAAAGATAAAAGAATGTTTTTTACGCTCCGCCGCCCTGCGCGGCAGTGTGAACGGAGCTTGCAGGCCGCAGCGCAAAGCGCGTTCACGGCATGTGCGCGCGGGCTTTGGCTTTGAAATTATTTTATCACAAACCCGGAGGGAAAGAAGTGAATGAACTGTAAATTTACGGGGCATGCTTGACGGCGGGCGCCGGATTGGGTACAATAAAAACAGAAACAGGAACGACGAGCAGTGAAGGAGATCATTCCCATGCCTCAGGACGAACAACTGGACGATTACTCCCCGGACCTCATCACCCTGACGGATGAAGACGGCAAGGAGTTCAGCTTTGAAGTGATCGACGCCGCCGATTACAACGACGAGCGCTACCTGGCGGTGGTGCCCTATGCCGAGGATTCCACGGAGCAGTTGGAGGAGGACGCAAACCTCATCATCATGCGCGTGGGCGAAGAGGACGGCGAAGAATATCTGGACGTTGTGGATGACGATGAGGAGCTTTACGAGGTGAGCGACATGTTCGCGCGCCGTCTGGAGGAGTTGTACGACATCGACCTCAACGGCGGCCAATAAACCGGCAGGCAGCCTGCCCTGTGCGATTTGATGCGCCATATATTTAATCCTACTAACCATTTAAAGGGAGCCCGGAGTCCTATGTGAGGGGATCGCAGACCTCCCGCCCGGCCTTGGCCGCAAGCGGAGGAAGGGAGCGTGAAACTCCGGCAGGGCACCCACCTGCCATTTCGGTAGGTTTTGGTGTGGCGCAGACGGCAGGGCAGGTTACTGATTGAAAACAGGAAAGGGCGCGTGCTGAAAAGCACGCGCTCTTTTTGCCGTTGAGGTTCGGGTTCAGTAGCCCAGCTCCTGGCCCACGAGGATGACCTTGATGCGGCCCGGCACGCGCTGGTAGCGGTGCAGCACGTATGTGCAGCAGATGCGGCCGGGGCTTTGGCAGTTTTCGCACTGGCCTGTAACGGCGCAGGGCGTTTTGCAGGAAAGACGTTTGGCATTTGCCGGCGCGGCAACGGCCTTGACACGGGCGTCGGCGGCGGCAAGGTCTTTCACGATTTTGTTGCAGCCCACCACGAGGATAACGCTGGCGGGGCCGAAGGTAATGGCGGCCACGCGGTTGGCGTTGCCGTCCACATTCAAAATTTCGCCCGCCTCGGTGACGGCGTTGGCGGAGGCAAAATAGCAGTCGGCGGAAAAGATCTGCCGGTAGATCTTCCCAATGTCCTCCGGCGTCAGGCCGGGAGCGCCACGGTCAAGAAAATGGTATGCGCCGCTTCGCAGCAGATCCATCACGCCGCATTCCTCCAGCGTCATGCTGCCGCCCGCGCCAACGGTCGCGCCTTCCGCCAACAGCGTTTTGACAAGAGGCACCACTTCGCCGGCCGTTTTGACGCAATAGGCCTCCATGTTGTTTTTTCGCAGCGCGGCGGCAGTGCGCTCCATGCGCTGCGCAACCACATAAGCAAGAGCTTCGTTCATCCTATCCCATCCTTTCCGTCTGAGCCGCCCGGCGGGCGGCGGGTACACTATCAGTATAGCACGCCGCCGCACCGCGCGCCACAAAAAACGCCGCCGTCCGGATGGGGATCGACCCGGACAGCGGCGTTTTCGGTTATTCTGCTGCAAGCTGTGCCAGCAGAGGCAAAAGCTGCGCCAGCGCGTCGATGACAGGTGCGCCCGTTGCGGCCAGCACTTCCCGTGGCTGGTGCCCGCCCGAAAACAGCACGCAGCGTACGCCCAGCGCACGGGCCACTTCAAAATCATGCTCGCTGTCGCCGACCATCATGATGCGGGCCGGGTCCGCGCCGCTTTCCCGCAGCCAGCGCAGGCCCACTTCCGTTTTGCTTTTGGCATAGATGTCCGACAGGCCCAGCAGCGTGTCGAAACGGGAACGCAGGCCGAAATGCTCCACCTGCTGCTGCAGATTCTCCCGTTTGGAGGCGGAGAGCATCACTTGGCGCATGCCCTGCGCACGCAGCGCGTCCAGCACGGCGCAGGCATCCGGCTGCAGTGGACAGCCAAGGCTGCGGGGCGTGTACAGCCGCATGTATTCATCCGCAAGTGCGGCGAACGGATGACGGGAAAAATCGAACCCCGCCCGGCGGTAATAGGTCTCGATGGGAAAGCAGAAGACCTGCCGGTAGGCTTCCATGCTGCCCACGGGCGCATAACCGTGGCGGGCAAGCATCGTGTTCAAAAGTTCGCAGCACAGCGCGGCGTCATCCAGCAGCGTGCCGTTCCAATCCCACAGGACCGTGTCGAAAACAGGCATGGTCTCACTCCTTGGTCGGTAAAAATGCGAAACAGCCGCGGGCCGTCGGTTCGGCCATACGGGCCGACAGGATAAGCTCTTGTCGCGGAACAAGCGGAAAAAACGTTCAATCCCGGAACCACGCCCGCAGCGCGGGCGTTTTTTCAATGATGCGCACCAGCGGCAGGCCCAGCGCGAAGCAGGAGAAGAGCTGCCCCAGTGCAACACCGCCGGCCTGAAGCAAAAAGCCCGCAAAGGTGCGCGGGCCGAACGCCCACGCAAGCTCTGCGCCCACGACAACGGCGTTGATGAGCACAGGCGGCACAGCCGCGGCCACGGGCAGGCCCCTGAGGCGCACACGGGCAAGGCGGCGCGTACACAGCGCGGCAGTGAGCGTGGCGGCGGTACCGAATACGATGTCCAGCGCGCCCAGCACGTTTGCCCCGGTAAACACGCCCACAAGGTTCGTGAGGAAACAGCCCAGCGTGACGCCCACAACGGCGTCCGGCACAAGCACGGGCAGCAGCGTGAAGGCCTCGCTCACACGGGCCTGTACGGCGCCAAAGGCGATGGGGGCGAGCACGAGGCTCACAGCGGTGTAGAGCGACGCAATGAGCGCGCAGCGGACGATGGTTCTGGTTTTTGTCTTTTTCATGGTACAGTTTTCCTTAGCGGCAGTATTTTACCCCACCGGTGCCGCCGGGCCGGAGGGGTGGTCCGCGCAAAAGCGCGGCGGGCACAAAATCCCACGGAAGGCACAGCCTTCTAAGTTGCCCGTCAGGCTGTTTCGCGCCTGTAAAAGCGCGGCGCAAAACGGCCTGCTGTGCGGCGCAGGGCCGCAACGCATAGTATAGCACAAACCTGCGCGCTGTGCTATAATTATTTCCAAATATGTGCCCGAAAAAGGGCATGCGAAGGGCGGCGCGGTTTGGCGCGGTCCGGGGAGGGCAAGAGATTATGAAGAGGAAAGCATTGCGGGCGGCGTTTCCCCACACGCTGCCCGTGCTGACGGGCTATGCGTTTTTGGGGCTGGCGTACGGCATTTTGATGCAGAGCGCGGGGTTCCCGTTCTGGTATCCGGCGCTCATCAGCCTGGTGGTATACGCGGGCAGCATGCAGTATGCGGCAGTGCCTCTGCTGGGTGCGGCATTCGATCCTGCGGGCGCGTTTTTTCTGACGCTGATGGTAAACGCGCGGCACCTGTTCTACGGCGTATCCATGCTGGAGCCGTACCGTGCCGCGGGAAAGAAAACGCCGTATCTGGTATTTGCAATGTCGGACGAGACGTTCTCCGTCAATGTGTCCGCCTGCCCGCCCGAAGGCGTGGACCGCGGCTGGTTCATGTTCTGGGTGTCCCTGCTGGACCAATTTTACTGGGTGGCGGCGTCCGCGCTGGGCGGGCTGCTGGGCCGCGTGCTCACTGTCAGTACAAAGGGCATTGAGTTTGTGATGACGGCGCTTTTCGTTACCATTTTTACAGGCCAGTGGATGGAAGACAGAGAGCACCGCCCGGCGCTGGTGGGACTGGGCGCATCGGTGCTGTGCCTCGCGTTGTTCGGGGCGGGGAATTTTATTCTGCCCGCGATGGCGCTTATTGTATTGCTGCTGCTTGTAATGCGGCCCGCACTGGACAAAAAGGGGGCGGTACGATGACGACGGCACAAAGCCTGATCACCATTGGGATAATCGCGCTGGGTACAGTGTTCACACGTTTTCTGCCGTTTTGGCTGTTTCCCAAGGGGAAACCGGCGCCGCGCATCGTGGCATATCTGGGAAAGGTGCTGCCCTGTGCTGTGATGGGCCTGTTGGTGGTGTACTGTTTGAAGGATGTGCAGCCGGCGGCCGCGCCCTACGGCCTGCCGGAGCTGATCGCCGTGGCGGCGACGGCGGGCCTGCATGTTTGGAAAAAGAACACGCTTTTGAGCGTGGGCGTGGGTACGGTACTGTACATGCTGCTGGTGCAGCTTGTGTTTGTTTGAAAGCTGCGGAACGAACGCTGCTTTGCATCAGAAATGTTTTCCTTCGCAAAGCAAGCGGCGCTTCAATTCCGCCTGTGCTTTCCGGGCGGCGGAAAAACGGCGCCGCGCGGTTGAAGCATGCATATAAAACGCGCCCCGGTATCGCTTTTCAGCCGTACCGGGGCGCGTTTTTGCTTCTTTTCAGGTGGACAGGGAATTGCCTTTGCACAGGCGGACGGCCTTATTTCCGCCTGTCGTACTGGGGCTTTTTCTTCTTTTTCTTGACGGAAAAACCGAAATCGCCGATTTTTTTGCCCAGTGCAAAATATTCGCCGTGGGCATATGTACACAGGCCCGCCTTGGCCAAGCGCAGCCTGCCCTTTTCGTCCAGAAGCTCCTCGTCCACGTTCACGGCAACGATGTCCGCAATGAACATATCATGGGAGCCGCCCAGCTTTACAATGTCTGTCACGCGGCATTCCAGGTTCACGGGGCTTTCGCCCACCAACGGGCAGGAAACCTGCGAAGCGGCAAGCGCAGTAAGGTGCATGGCTTCGAATTTGCTTTCGTCCCGCCCGCTTCGGACGCCGCAATAGTCGATGGCGCGCACCAGCGCGGCGGTGGGCAGGTTGATCACGAATTCCCGGCTTTCCGTTATGAGGCCGTGGCTGTACCGCTCCGGCCGCACGGAGATATAGGTTTTGGGCGGCTGTGACTGCAGCATGCCCGTCCAAGCCACCGTCAGCACGTTCGGCGCCTCCAGCGTACCGCAGCTTACCAGCGCGGGCGGCACGGGCGCGACGAGCGCCGAGCCTTTCCAGACCTGCTTGCTCATGGCTATGACCATTCCTTTCCGCTGCGCTCCAAGGCACCAAAATGGATGAAACACAAGTGCCTCTAACACAGCAAGTCGAAATTTGTTAGAATGGGCTTGAGGAAGCAGGCACACTACAGAGCACGTGGAGGTGAGTAGGCTCAACCTCGTATTGGACTGAATGGCTATGTGTGCCGGATGCTCTTTCAAGCACCAATAATTAGGGTTTAGTACCCTGTAACCTTATCTTTGGAGAGACGGACTACTTCAATCTTTCAGCGAGCGTCCAGTCCCTGCCTGTTCTCCTCAAATCTTATTTTGAGGGGATGTGCTATGCTTAAAATCGTTTACCCCATCTGCTGCGGGATGGATGTCCACAAGTCCTTTGTTGTTGCTTGTATTGCCACAACCAATGACCACGGAGTGACCAACTACAAAAGCAAGCGGTTCTCCACTTTTACGGGAGATTTACGCCGGTGTGCAGATTGGCTTTCTGAGAACAACTGCAAAGATGTGTGCATGGAATCCACCGGGAAGTATTGGATTCCCATTTACAATATTTTGGAACACACCTGCAATATCGTCCTCGCTCACCCCAAATATGTGAAAGCCATTCGGGGAAAGAAAACCGACAAGCGAGATGCCAAGTGGATTGCCGACATCTTCAAGCACGACCTTGTTTCCGGTAGCTTTATCCCTCCAGCAGATATCCGCCAGCTTCGGGATTTGGTACGCTATCACTGGAAACTTACAAACTTCAATGTTGGTGAAAAGAACCGTGCTCAGAACTGCCTTACTGTTTCCAACATTAAACTGGACGACGTATTTTCGGATGTCTTTGGAAAAGCTGCATCGGCAATTACTACCAGGCTGTTAGAAAGCAATGAACCTTTTGACGTAAAGCCCTATCTTACTAAAAACATCAAGAAGCCCATTGAGCAGATTCAAGCCGCCGTGGATGGAGAAATGTGTGCCGAACAAGCTGAAAAGCTCCGCATTATCCGTTCCCACATGGATAGTCTTGAATTGTGCAAACTCAACTTGGAATCCCTGATTCTGTCTACTGCGGAAAAATACATTCCTCAACTCAACCTTGTTATGACGGCGCCGGGTATCCAATCTTTTGCCGCTATCGGCATTATCTCTGAAATTGGAGTGGATATGTCCGTGTTTCCCACCTCGAAGCATCTTTGCTCCTGGGCTGGTCTTACGCCACAGAACAACGAGAGTGCCGGGAAGAAGAAAACTACCAGAATCAGCCGTGCCGGGGCTTACATCAAACCGTTGCTTGTGCAGTGCGCTCTTTGTGCGATTCGTACCAAGCAGTTTCCAGAGGTCCGTAACCGCTATTTGGCCCTAAAGAAACGCAGGGGCCACAAGAAAGCGATTATTGCTATTGCAAGAATGTTGTTGACTGCCATCTACAACATTCTCAAATGGAATGAAGTGTACAATTCTGAACTCTACCGTAAAGCTGACCGACCTCCCGCACACCGTGAGGTTTCTGTGGAAGAAGCAGTGTTTATCCTCCAGCGTCAGGGATATTTGGTGACGGCTCCTGCCGTTACGTAGGATTTAAGCACAGCTTGAACTTCGCCCGCATTTAGGGGGCTCGGTTTTGTGCGCCCTTTTTCGGAATGGTACTTAAATTACAATGTTTCAACCTT
>OAVM01000412.1_pt1 | contig 15127 bp, 13 predicted proteins | sample 1476421 | NCBI WGS metagenome assembly OAVM01 (sample SAMEA2580099, study PRJEB22360) | human gut metagenome | biome: human gut; feature: human-associated habitat; material: faeces | place: Denmark | collected 2008/2010
CCTGCCGGTAACGGCTACGGGCGGCGTGGTGCCCTGTGGGGCCACGGCGTGGTGGCTGGCACGAAACGCAGGGCTGTAATGCCGCGGGCATAAAACATGTATCGAAAAACAGGGGAAAGCTGTTGTTTGAGAAGAGGGGCCGCGCGGCAAAGGGCCGCGGGACAAAGGATCAGAAACGGACGGGAAAGCATGGAAGAAATGCTCAGAGCAGACAATATCACATTCAGCTATACGGACGATCAGCACCGCGCTGTGGACGGCCTTTCGCTGCGCGTAAAGCGCGGCGAATATGTGGCCGTGTTGGGGGCGAACGGGTGCGGCAAATCCACGCTGGCCAAGCATTTTAACGCCATCCTGCTGCCGCAGGCGGGCACAGTATACGTGGAGGATATGTCCACTGCGGACGAGGACAAGCTGTTCGACATCCGCCAGAAGGTGGGCATGGTGTTCCAGAACCCGGATAACCAGATCGTCGCCACCGTAGTGGAGGAGGACGTCGCTTTTGCGTTGGAAAATCTGGGTGTCCCCCCTGCGGAAATGCGGGCGCGTGTGGACGAGGCCATGCAGATGGCCGGGATCTATAAATACAGGGAAAAGGGCCCGCACAAGCTGTCCGGCGGGCAGAAGCAGCGCGTGGCCATCGCGGGCGTGATCGCAATGCGGCCGGATTGCCTTGTGCTGGATGAAGCCACCGCGATGCTGGACCCCATCGGCCGCGAAAAGGTCATGCGTACGGTACACAGACTCAATGACGACTACGGCATCACCGTCGTCCAGATCACGCATTATATGGAAGAGGCCGCCACAGCCGACCGTGTGGTGGTAATGAGCGCGGGCAGAGTGGTTATGGAGGGCACGCCGAAAGAGGTGTTCCGTAATGTGGAGGAGCTGCGCGCGCTGCACCTGGATGTGCCGCAGGCCGCCGAGCTGTGCCATGCCCTCACGGCTGCGGGCTGCCCGATGGCGGATGACATCATTGATGTGGAAGAGTGCGCCGCGGCGCTGTATGAACTGCTTACAGGAAAAAAAGCGCCCGGAGCCGCACAGGAAAAAGCAGAGGAGGTGTCCGCATGTCCGCAATCGTGAAGGTGGAAGACCTCACCTATATCTATAACCAGGGCATGCCGGACGAGACTGTGGCTCTGGATCACGTCAGCTTCGAAATCGAAGAAGGCGAGTTCGTGGGTGTCATCGGTTCCACCGGCTGCGGCAAATCCACGCTCATCACGCACTTCAACGGTATCAACAAGCCTACCTCCGGCAAGGTGTACATTGCCGGTGAGGATATGTGGGCGGACCCCAAAGACATCCGCCGTTTTCGTTTTATGGCAGGTCTGGTGTTCCAGTACCCGGAGTATCAGCTTTTTGAAGAAACGGTATATAAGGACATCGCTTTCGGCCCCGCGAATATGGGGCTTTCTGCGGAGGAGATCGACCGGCGCGTGCAGCGTGCGGCCGCGTTCTGCGGCATTGACAGCTGCTTTTTGCAGCGCAGCCCCTTTGAGCTTTCCGGCGGGCAGAAGCGCCGTGTGGCCATTGCAGGTGTGCTTGCCATGGAACCCCGGCTTCTGGGGTTGGACGAACCCGCCGCCGGGCTGGACCCGGAGGGCCGGGATATGATCCTCGGACAGATACGGGAATACCATAAGCAGACCGGGTCCACCATCGTCCTTGTCAGCCACTCCATGGAGGATATCGCCAAATATGCAGACCGCGTGCTGGTGATGAACGCGGGACGCATTGCGATGTACGACGCCACAGATAAGGTGTTTGCCCGCGCGCCGGAGCTGCTGGAGCTGGGCCTTTCGGTGCCCGAGGTGACGAAGATATTTTTGCGCCTGCGTGAGATGGGGCTGGACATCGACACCGACGTATATACGGTAAAATACGCTGTTAAGACCATCCTTGCCGCCCGTGCGGCAGCAAAGGAGGGTATGTAAATGCTGCGTGACATCACCATTGGCCAGCATTTCCCGGGCAATTCCATCCTGCATACAATGGACCCCCGCGTGAAGCTGCTGCTCACCATCGCCTATATCGTGATGCTGTTTGTTGGTTCGAATCCGGCGGGACTCGTTATTTCCATCGTGTTCCTCACTGTTTTGTACCTTGTGGCGAAGATACCGCTCAAAATCGTGGGAAAAAGCATCAAGCCGATCCTGCCCATCATTCTGTTTACGGCCGTGCTGAATCTGTTTTTTATGACGGGAACATCCGAGCCGCTGGTGTCCTGGTGGATATTGAAAATATACAAAGAGGGCATCTATTACGCCGTCATTATGGCTGTGCGCATCATCTGTCTGATCGCGGGAACGAGCCTGCTGACATACACAACCAGCCCTATTGTGCTGACCGACGCCATCGAGCAGCTTCTGCATCCGCTGGCAAAGCTGCACTTGCCGGTGCATGAGCTTGCCATGATGATGACCATTGCTCTGCGGTTCATTCCCACGCTGATCGAGGAGACGGACAAGATCATGAACGCCCAGAAGGCGCGCGGCGCGCAGCTGGATTCCGGCAATCTGCGCCAGCGTGTAAAGGCGTTGATTCCGGTGTTGATTCCTCTGTTTATTTCGGCGTTCCGCCGGGCAGACGAGCTGGCCATGGCCATGGAGTGCCGCTGCTATCATGGCGGCGAGGGGCGTACCCGCCTGAAGCAGCTGCACATGCACCGTTCCGACATCCTCATTGCTGTTGTGGCGGTGCTGGTGTTTGTCGCCATTGGTATGAGCAACCTGTTTTTTGCACGCATTGGGTAAAAGGGGTTTGTGTTAAAATCGTCCGGGAGGAATTTTATGCACGTCTGCATTACGCTGCGCTTTGCCGGCACGCGCTACCACGGGTTCCAGGTGCAGAAAAATGCGCTTTCGGTGTGCGAGGTGCTGCAGAACGCGCTGGAAAGCCTGTACGGCGTGCGGCCGCCGGTGAAAGGGTGTTCGCGCACGGATTCCGGTGTGCACGCGCTTGGGTACTGTGTCAGTTACACGCAGCCCAAGCCGATTCCGCCGCGCAAGCTTCCGCTTGCCGTCAACCGCTTTTTGCCGGACGATGTACGAGTGACGGAGGCGCACCGGGTGCCGGAGGATTTCCACGCCCGTTACAGTGCGAAAAGCAAAGAATATATCTACCGCATTCATAACAGCGCCGTGGCGGACCCGTTTCAGAACGGGTTGTGCTGGCGTTTCCCAGGGCCTTTGGATGCCGGCAGGATGGAACGCGCGGCGCAGTACCTTGTGGGAAAACACGATTTTGTGTCGTTCATGTCCTCCGGCAGCGATATCGCCGATACGGTGCGCACGGTGTATTTCGCCCATGTGCGGCGTGAGGGGGACGATATCACGTTCCATGTGTGCGCGGACGGCTACCTGTACAATATGGTGCGCATTTTTGTGGGCACGCTGGTGGAAGCGGGCGCGGGGCGCATGCCGCCGGAGCGCGTGCGGGATATTCTGGAAGAAAAAAAACGTTCGCTGGCGGGGGATACCGCTCCGGCGCAGGGGCTTTTCCTTTACAAGGTGAATTACTCCGAAGAAGAAGCCGGCAACGCCCAGGCCGCGCAGGAAATAACGGCGAAACAGGAATAACGAAACGCAAAAGAGAGTATACGATTTATGGAACTGATGCCACGCGAACCAGACGGGCGCGAACAGGAGAATACAACTCCGCAGAGGCCCGGCGCCCCTGCGCGGAGTGCGGTGCGTCCCGATGCGGGCGAGCCGCGCGCCATCCAAGAGCAGGCGCCCGGCGCGGAGCCCGTGCCGCCTCGGAGCAGCGCGGCACGTATTGAACGTATCCGGCGGCGCAAGCGCATGCGCCGTATCCGCGCGGCTGCGGTGTGCGCGGTGCTTTTGGCTGCGGTACTGGCCTATTTCACCGGCATTTACGGCGCGTCGCTGGCGCTGCTGGGTGATGCGGTGGACTCCATCGGCATCGCGCTGACGCCCAGCCCCGGCTATCCCGTTTCATTTACGCTGTCCGGGTATCAGAATGCGCTGCCGCTGGCAGGCGGCTTCGTGGCGGTAGGCGATAAGGACCTGGCCATCTATTCCGCGGGCGGCAACGAGGTGCGGCGCATCCAGCACGGTTACGGCAGGCCGGCCATTACGGCGGGCAACACACGTGTGTGTGTATACAACCGCGCTGGCAAGGAGCTGCGGGTGGAGAGCCGCAGCCGCACGCTGTTCGAAAACAAATTTGATGACGCCATCCAGCTCTGCGCTATGAGCCCCAACGGCACGCTGGCGGTTTTTACAAAGTCAAAGCTGTATGTTTATGACCCGATGTTTGAGAACATCTATACCTTCCAGACGCAGGACCTGCCTACAGCTCTCGCGTTTGCCGGCGACAACCGGCAGTTCGCAGCGGGGTGCCCTTACGCCGAAGGCGGCGCGCTGGGCGGTACCGTGTACCTGATGGATACACGTAAAGATGAATATGTCACCATTCGCAATACCGAGGGCATGCCCGTGAAGATCCAGTACCTCACCAATGCCGAGGTGCTGGTGCTGTACGATACTTATGCCGCGGTGTACGATACGGCCGACGGAACAGAGCTGTACCGCTATTCCTATGGTGGGCGCACGCTGCAGAGCGCGGCCATCAGCGCGGGCAAGAATGCGGTGCTGCTGTTTGGCGACGGCGTACACGGCGCATTGACGCAGCTTACGATTCTGGACGCGACCCTGTCCGAGGCGGGCAGTGCCGACGTGAACGAGCGCGCAAGCGGCGTGGCAGCCAGCCGTACCGGTGCGTTTGTTCTGACAAATGACGGTGTGCTGAGCTATGGCCTGGACGGCGTGTTTTACGGCGCAACCGTGACGGAGGCAAAGCCGCTGGCGATGGTGAACGGCCGAAAGCTGCTTTTGCTGGAGCAGGGGGAAGTGAGCGTGTTCGAGCCGCTCGCGCCGCCGTCGGCGTCCGTGGGATGACGCCGGCCACCGCAACCGAAGCATATGCGGGGGAATGCATCCCGCAGGAAAGGACATACTTATGAATATCTCACCGGCAATCATCATCGACGTCGCGCTCATCGCGGTGATCGTCGTGTCCGTGTTCCATTACGCCCGCAAAGGCTTTGTGGCGGGCTTGATGGACCTTGTGGGCAACCTCGCGTCTTTGGCGCTGGCCTGGGTGGTATCCGGCAAGCTTTCGCCCACGGTGTTTGAAAACTTTTTCAAATCGGGCCTCATCGAACAGACGGCCCGTACCATCCAGCAGCAGGGCGGGGTGAACCTGTCCGTCATTCTGGACGGCCTTTCGGGCATCCTGCCGCAGAAGTTCATCGACGATATCACAGCTTCTGCGGCCGGCATGCTGGATTCCGGCGCTCCGGATATTGCTCAGCAGGTGGTGGAAAAGATCATTGCACCGCTGGTGGTGCCGCTCATCACCGTGGTGGTGTTTTTTGCCACGTTTGTGCTGTGCCGTGTCGTCATTGCATTCCTTGTCACTGTGCTCACCAATATCAATAAGATACCGCTTCTGGGCGGCGTGAACCGCATTCTGGGCGTGTGCATCGGCGTGGTGGCCGGGTTCATCAACGTGCTGCTCATCCTGTGCCTGCTGTGGGCCGTGGTGGTCATCACAAACGGAAATCTGCCGTTCGTCAACGATTCGTCGCTTTCGGGCAGCTGTTTTTACTCATTTTTCTCCGCGTATAATCCGTTTCTGTAAGATGCGGAGAACAGGAAAGGAAATAATCTGAATGCTTTGTGTTAGATGCAAAAAACGCCCCGCCATTGTTTTTGTACAGAAGCTGGAGGCGGGCGAGGCGAAAAGCGAGGGCTACTGCCTTTCGTGTGCGCGGGAGCTTGGCATCAAGCCCGTGGATGATATTATGAAACAGTTCGGCATCTCCGATCAGGATCTGGAGGCCATGGAAGAACGCTTCGCCGGCATGATGGAAAACGGAGATATGGACCCCGCCGCCATGATGCAGCAGCTTGGGATGATGGCGCCGCAGGACGATGCGGACGGGGATGAAGCGCCGGACGACGATACGGACGAAGGCGGCGACGGCGATTTTACGCCCGGCGGCAACGCAACGTTCCCCTTCGGTATTTTCGGCGGCCGCAGGAAAGCGGAAGAAGCGCCGGAGAAGGAAGCAAAGAGTAAGAACGACCGCGGCAAGAAACGCAAGTTTCTGGACAATTACTGCGAGAACCTCACCCGCAAGGCGCGGGACGGAAAGCTGGACCGCATCGTGGGCCGCGACAGGGAAATTTACCGCACCGTCCAGATCCTTTCCCGCCGCCAGAAGAACAATCCCTGCCTTGTCGGTGAGGCGGGCGTGGGCAAGACGGCCATCGCCGAGGGCATAGCGCTGCATATCGCAGAGGGGAACGTTCCGGCGCGCCTGCGGGACAAGGAAATTTATCTGCTGGACCTGACAAGCCTGGTGGCGGGAACCCAGTTCCGCGGCCAGTTTGAAAGCCGTGTGAAAGGGCTCATTGGCGAAGTGAAAGCGGCGGGCAACGTTATTTTATTTATTGATGAGATCCACAACATCACCGGGGCGGGGGATTCCGAGGGCGCGATGAACGCAGCCAACATCCTTAAGCCTGCGCTCTCCCGGGGAGAGATTCAGGTCATCGGCGCGACGACGTTTGCCGAATACCGCAAATACATTGAGAAAGACCAGGCGCTGGAGCGCCGTTTCCAGCCGGTGAAGATCGAGGAGCCGTCCATCGACGATGCTACGGCTGTTATCGCGGGCATCCGCCAGTATTATGAGGCGTACCACCATGTAAAGGTGAGTGAAGCCATCGTGCGCAGCACGGTCACACTGTCCGAGCGCTATATCACCGACCGTTTCCTGCCGGATAAGGCCATCGACCTGTTGGATGAGGCCTGTGCCTGCTGCAGCCTGCGCCACCCGGAAATCACCGAATGGGTGGAAAACGAAAAGCACCTTGCGGGCCTGAAAGAGCAGGAGGCTGAGCAGGAACAGGCCAAGGAGGGGCCGGACTACGAGAAGCTGGCGCAGATCAAATCCGAGATCATCCGCCTGGAGGCAGAGCTGCCCGCGCAGCGGGAGGCCGTGGATGGCATCCAGGTGACGATGGAGGATGTGGCAAAAGTCATTGAGCTTTGGACGGGGATTCCGGCCGCAAAAGTAAAGGAAACCGAGTATACAAAGCTTGCGCATCTGGAAGAAAACCTGAACAGGGTCATCATCGGCCAGCCCGAGGCCGTGCATCTGGTAGCAAACGCTGTCAAACGCAGCCGCGCAGACATCTCAGCGCGCCGCCGTCCGGCCAGCTTTATCTTCGTCGGCCCCACGGGTGTGGGCAAAACAGAGCTTGTTAAGCAGCTCGCGCTGCAGCTGTTCGATACGGTCGACCCGCTTATCCGTCTGGATATGTCGGAATTCATGGAAAAGCACACGGTCAGCCGCCTGATCGGTTCGCCGCCGGGCTATGTGGGCTATGACGAGGCCGGACAGCTGACGGAGAAAGTGCGCCGCAAGCCATACAGCGTGGTGTTGTTTGACGAGATCGAGAAAGCGCATCCGGATGTGATGAACCTGCTGCTTCAGATCCTGGACGAGGGAAAAATCAACGACGCCCAGGGCCGCACGGTCAATTTTGAAAATACGGTCATCTGCATGACGAGCAATGCAGGCTCCGGCGACAAGACCGGAGAAACAGGCTTCAACCGTACCATCGCTCAAATGAGCAGGGATAAGTCCATCAAGGCGCTGGGCGAATTTCTGCGGCCGGAGTTTATGAGCCGTGTGGACGAGATCGTCACTTTTGCGCCGCTCTCTCCGGAGAGCCTGAAGCGGATCGCCGCTCTGATGCTTGGCGAGTACAAGGAACCTCTCGCGGCAAAAGGCATCGGTCTGAGCTGGACAGAAGCCGCGCTTGCCCTGCTGTGTGAAAAGGCGAAGGGCGGCAAGTTCGGCGCCCGCGACCTGCGGCGTGTCATCCGCAAAGAGGTGGAGGATGCCATCGCCGGGAAGATCATCAGCGGCGAGCCGCTGACGGCCATTGAGGGGGATACGCAGGACGGGGATATCGTACTGCATTGCTGAGCGCCGCGCCGGAGAATGATACAAAAAAGCGGCCCTGCTGCTGGAATGCCAGCGGCGGGGCCGTTTTTCAGATGTTATTTTCGGGCTTGACCGGGAAAAATTCCAGAAGGATATCGGGCAGCAGGCCTGCTGAAGGCAGCAGGCGGACGAGATCTGCTTCATCTTTCGGCTCGCGCGGCAGCATCATGCCGCCGCGTCCACGGTCCTCGGTCTCGTGATGATCGGAGCCGGAAAAAAACAACAGGCCGTTTTCGCGGGCGAAGCGGAGCGCGTCATCGTTGTGAGAGTCATGACGGGCGTTGCCGTTGAACACCTCCACGCCGTCCAACAGGGCGGGGTCCTCCCGCGTCAGCCCGGTGCGAAACGGGTGTGCCTGCACCAGCAGCAGGCCTTTGCGGTCCGCCAGGGCGCGCAGCTGCGGGATGGTATACCGGTGCAGCTCCGGCGTACTGTAAAGCAGTTCGGGCGCAGCGCCGAACAGGAGATAGTCATTGTCGCTTGTGGTGGTGCGAAACTCAAGCCCGCAGTAAATGTGCAGGCCGGCCTGTGCCCCTGCTTCACACGCGGCGCGGTAGCCGGACAGAAAGCAGTCGATCTTTTGTGTCCAGCTTCCTGTAAGTCTGTCGAAATAGCCATGGTGGAAGTGGTCTGTAATAACGGCGCCGCCGTAACCGGAGCGTTTGAGCTGTGTGACGAGCTGCACGGCGGGCAGGCGGCTGCAGCCACTCACTTCAGAGGTGTGGCAGTGTGTTTCCAGTTTGAACATTGCAGAAAGCTCCTTTTCGCAGAGTGGGCCTGTGCCCGGCAACCAGTATACTACTTTTTCAGCGCTTGTGCCAGTCTTGCGGCCAGGTGTAAGAGGAAATAATTGCATTCCCACATCAAAAAGGATAATATAAAGAAAAGAGACCAGCACAAGAGGAGGCAATGGATATGGCACAGGAAGATTACCGCAAGGCGCTCCGCCTTGGACAGAAAGAGTTCCGGTCGAGCGTGCTGAAAGGGACTTACCCGTATTTGCAGGCACTGGACGAGATCCTGGAGCACACCGCGGTGGAATACACAGAACCGCTCGGCGTTGTAAATATCCCTTTGGCATCCATCGTCGGTACGAAAACGGCCGGGCGCAAAACGGCATTTGCAGGTAATTTCATGCCGCTTCTGGATGAGGACACTGAATTTGCCCAGAAATGGAACGCGCTGTGTGACGCGCATTTGTCCGTGGGCATCCGGGACCCCATCAAGGCCTACGAATACATGAACAAGTTCTATGTGGAAGAGGGCAACAAGCGTGTCAGCGTAATGAAATACTACGAGGCGATGAGCATTCCCGGCTCTGTCACGCGTATCGTGCCGCGCCGCTCAGAGGACAAGGAAAACAAGATCTATTATGAATTCCTGGATTTTTATGATCTGACGGGGGTCAATTATCTATGGTTTTCCCAGCTGGGACGCTTCCGGGCAATGGACCAGGCGGTCAACAGCCGCCCGGGGCAGCCGTGGAGCAAAGAAGACCGGCGGGACTTCCAGACGGCATATTACAATTTCGAGGATGCGTTCCACCGCTGCGGCGGCGCGCGGCTGCCTATTACCGTGGGGGACGCGCTTTTGAAATTCGTGGGTGTGTATCCTTATGAGACGATCAGGGACAAAACGGGCCGGGAGATGGCGGCAGAGCTGGAAAAGATGTGGTCCGAGATCGAGGCCCTCACACAGGACGAAGCGGTGGAGCTGTCTCTGGAGCCTACGACGCAGGCGCCGCCGCTCATCAGCCGCATCTTGCCGCTGGAACAGTCCCGCTTGAATGTGGCCTTCCTATATGAAAAAAGCGCGGATACCAGCGCGTGGACCTATGCCCATGAATTCGGGCGCGGTCATGTGGATGAGGTCCTTGCCGGGCGGGTGTTCACCAAGGGCTACGACAACATCCGGGTGGGTGAAAACGACGACGAGGTCATTGAGCGCGCCATTGCCGATGGAAACGACGTGCTGTTTACCACGACGCCGAAGCTGATGGAATGCAGCCTGCGTGCGGCCATCCGTCATCCGGAGGTAAAGATACTCAACTGCTCTCTGAATATGGACCATCCCAGTGTGCGCACCTATTACGGCCGCATTTATGAGGCTAAATTTCTGGTTGGGGCAATCGCGGGTGCGCTGGCCGACAATAACCGTGTGGGATACATTGCGAATTATCCCATTTACGGGATGGTCGCGGGCATCAATGCATTCGCGCTGGGCGCAAGGATGGCCAATCCGCGTGCCAAGGTTCATTTGATGTGGACCGGGGAAAAGGGTGTGGACGCGCTAAGCGAGCTGGAAAAACGCGGCGTCGAGCTGATCTCCAGCCAGGACGCAGGGCTGCCGCGGGGCGATAAGCACTATGGCCTGTACCGTTTGGACGGGGAGGAGCCGGTGCCTCTGGCAATGCCATTCTGGCATTGGGGAGAATTTTACGAGCGTATCCTGCGCGGCATCATGGATGGCCGCTGGAAGCTGGAGGGCAACGAAGCGGGCCGTGCGGTCAATTACTGGTGGGGCATGGCCTCGGGAATGATAGACGTGCTGCAAAGCCGCAGCCTGCCCCGCGGGACGAAGCGCCTTGCCGCGATCCTTCACAAAGGCCTGTGCTCGGGCACGATCGTCCCGTTCGAAGGAGAACTGTACGCCCAGGGCGGCGTGATGATACAGGCCGAAGACAAACAGATGGAGCCGGAGGAGATTCTGCGCATGGACTGGCTGGCGGAAAATGTGGAAGGCCATATCCCGGCCTTTGACGACCTCATTGAGGAGGCGAAGCCGCTGGTGCGCCTCCAGGGAATTTACAAGGAGGCACAGGTGTGAAGATTCTGGCAATTTCCGATGTGGAATCAAAATATCTCTGGGATTATTTTCAGCCGGAAAAGCTGGAGGGAGTGGATCTGATCCTTTCCTGCGGCGACCTGAAGGCGAGTTATCTCACACTTTTGGCAACGTTTACCCACGCGCCGCTGCTGTATGTACACGGCAACCATGATACGGACTACCAGCGCAGGCCGCCGGAAGGCTGCACCTGCATCGAAGACACGGTTTACGAGGTGAACGGCGTGCGCATCGCCGGGCTGGGCGGCTCAGTGCGGTACAAGCCGGGGCCGTTTCAATATACACAGAGGGAAATGGAACGCCGTGTTGCACGGCTGTCCTCCAAAATACGCCGTATGGGCGGGGTAGATATCATCGTTGCCCATGCGCCTGTCCGCGGCTGCAACGACGGAGAAGACCCCGCACATATGGGTTTTGACTGTTTCAACGCCATGCTGGGACAGTTTCAGCCGAAGTACTTTGTGCATGGACACGTTCACCTCAACTACGGCCGCATCCCACGCTGTGCGCAGTGTGGGGAAACACAGGTGATCAATGCCTACGAGCGGTATACGTTCGAGCTGGAAACGCCAGAGGCTCCGCCGGCGCCTCCGCAGCGGCCGTTCGGTTCTCTTTTGGTGCCCAAGCTGTTCTGGAAAAGCAAATAAAAGCAAGAGCCCGGCTCCCAAATGCACAGGCGCAGTAATGCGCCGCTTGGGGCCGGGCTCTTTTATAGGGGGCTTGTGTGCTATCGATGCCTTTACACGCTTTCAGCCTGCCGTTCTCCCATTCTGCACCAGTTGATAAAGCCGTAGATATCATTGACGAGAAAGGCCGTAAAGCATACCACGACGGACAGATAGGATGTATTTTGACGGGCAGCCAAAATCCATAAAACAATGAGAACGATGTCGTTGGCCGCGTACCCGAGCGCATAATAAGGACTTCTTTTATAGGTAAGATACACCGCGATGAAGCTTGTCGTTACAGAAAGGGTGCTCGGGACTAAGTTGGCCGTTTGAAAATACCCCAGTATGAAGTAAAAAAGCGCAGTGACAAGAATTGCCGCCAGATACATAAAACGCCATTCTGTTCGGGCCAGGTGATTGACGCTGACTTCCATCCGGTTCCCGTTAAACGGGTTTTTCAACTAGGAAATAAGAGCGAACACCGCCATCGGCATAGTCATACCTACATAAGTAAGCATTTCTCCATAATAGGAAAAGGTGAAAGAAATGATTCCGTAAAGCAGGCTGAAAAGAATCATAAGAAGTTGACCGAACGGATTTCCCTTTGCGTTAAAAATGAGGGATGTGACGCCGAGCAGCGAAGCAAAAAGCGTGAAATAATTGCTGCGGTCGAAAAAATAAAAAGCCGCAATGATCACAAATACGGAACCAAACCACAGCGCTCGCTCGCCCTTGGTGAAATAGCGGCGCAGTTCTTCAATTTTTTTCATACAATCTCCAAAAAAAATAAGCATTCGCATGCACATCTTCTCAGACCTAACGATGTACAAACGAATGCGAATTGCATTCCTACCCGGTGGCAGTGATATTCACATATGAAAGCGGCTGCTTGTGCCGCGCAATTTCGGAAAAAAGCAGCATCCGCAGATGCTGCCTTTTGGAGCAGATGATGGGAATCGAACCCACACGACCAGCTTGGAAGGCTGGAGTTCTACCACTAAACTACATCTGCAGGATAATTGTTTATTTAAATCAGCTTATATATTATAAGCGGTTTTCAGATGTTTTGTCAAGAGGGGATTTGTTCGTAAAATCGCATCTTTTTGTTTGAATTGCATTTTGTGGGAAATAATGGTATAGTAATAAAGAAAAGTATCCGCAGGCACACCCGGTGAGGGTGCATGGCGGAGGCGCTGGAAAGGGAGGGGTTTTATGAACGATTTTGTTTTGAGCTGCTGTTCCACCGCAGATCTTACGGCAGAGCACTTTGCGGCACGAGATATCCATTATATCTGTTTTCACTATTCCCTAAATGGGAAACAGTACGCCGACGACTTGGGCAAGTCCATGCCGTTCGATCAGTTTTACCAAGCGATGGCAGACGGAGCCGAGACGCAGACGTCCCAGGTAAACGTAGAGGAATTTACTGCTTATTTCACGCCGTTTTTGGAACAGGGAAAAGATATTCTGCATGTCACGCTTTCCTCGGGTATCTCGGGCGTATACAATTCCGCCTGTGTGGCGCGGGAAGAACTTCTGCAAAAATACCCGGATCGGAAAATCTATATTGTAGATTCTCTGGGCGCTTCGTCAGGTTACGGCCTGCTGATGGACCGTCTGGCAGACTTAAGAGATAAAGGTGAAGATGTAGATTCTGTATATGAATGGGCGCTGGCCAACCGTCTGCGTCTGCACCACTGGTTTTTTTCGACAGATCTCACGTTCTATGTGAAAGGCGGGCGTATTTCGAAGGCGTCCGGATGGTTCGGTACGGTGCTCAATATCTGTCCGCTGCTGAATATGGATGACCAGGGCCGTTTGATTCCGCGTTCCAAGATACGTGGAAAGAAAGCCGTTATCAAAGAGATCGTTTCCCGGATGGAACAGTTTGCCGACGGCGGGACGAATTACAATGGAAAGTGCTATATTTCTAATTCCGCCTGTTATGAGGACGCCCGCGCAGTGGCCGACCTGGTGGAACAGAAGTTCCCCAAGCTGAACGGTAAAGTGGAAATCAATCACGTGGGTACTACCATCGGCAGCCATACCGGCCCCGGCACGGTGGCCCTGTTCTTTTGGGGCTCCGAGCGCAAGGAATAAAACGGGGCGGCTGCCGGCCAAATCGTAAAAGAGAGCCCGCACTGCGTCTCTTTCGAGGCGGGCGCGGGCTCTGTTTTGTGATTGGCCGGTTTGGCACCGCTGCAGAAACGTCATGTGCAAAGTAGTACCAGCCCATTGTGAGCCGGCTGGTAAAGGGGGATACGTATGAGAGTCGCTTATGAGGAAATGGCGCGGGAATTTGCCCGTGTGCTTGAAAAAAAGGGCTTTGCGGCGCAGGACGCGGCGGATGCGGCGGATATTTTTGCTCAAAACAGCCTTGCGGGCGTATATTCACATGGGTTAAACCGTTTCCCTCGCATCGTCCGTTATTTGGACAAAGGGGAGATAGATCCCCGCGCCCGCGCGACCTGTGAACTGCGTGCCGGCGTGCTGGAACGCTGGGACGGCCATAGAGGCTTTGGCCCGCTGAACGCCCGGCGTGCGATGGAACGCGCCTGTGTGCTGGCAAAAGAGAACGGCGTCGGTCTGGTGGCGCTGGGAAACAACAACCACTGGCTGCGCGGCGGTACTTATGGCTGGCTGGCAGCAGACAGAGGCTTCATCGGCATCTGCTGGTCCAACACAATGCCCAATATGCCCGCATGGGGAGGGAAAGACCGCAGGATCGGAAACAACCCGTTCGTTTTGGCGGTGCCTCGCTCCAACGGCGAGCATGTTGTGCTGGACTGCGCGGTATCCCAGTTTTCTTACGGAAAGATCGAGGACTGTCGGCTGCGGGGCGTGCAGCTGCCCGTGCCGGGCGGTTACGATACAAAAGGGGAACTGACGCGCGACCCGGCTGAGATTGAAAAGACGGGGCGCGTACTGCCCATGGGGTATTGGAAGGGCAGCGGACTTTCCATCGTGCTGGACCTCATCGCCACGGTGCTCTCGGCAGGCAATTCGGTGCAGAAGATCGGAACATTCGGTGATGAAGTGGGTCTGACACAGGTCATGATCGCCATCGATCCCCAAAAATTCAATACGGCACAGCAGACGGACGCCATCGTGGACGCGATTCTGGCAGATGTGAAGGCCTCTGAGCCGGTTGAGGAAGGCGGACAGACAGTTTATCCCGGCGAGCTTTCGCTGCGGAACATCCGGGAAAACAGATGCAAGGGAATCCCTGTGATCCGGGAGATATGGGAAGCGGTACAAAAGATGTGAAAGGCGGGAAGCTGTGATACGCGGAGTTTTATTTGATATGGACGGATTGATGTTCGACACGGAGCGCATCGGCCATCGGGGTTGGAAGTATGGAGCTCAGGTGCTGGGGCTAGAACTGCCCGACGAGGTGATCGCGGCGGGCCGCGGCATGAGTGTGGCTGACAGCCGTGCGATGTATCTGGAACGCTTGGGCCCGGAGGTGGACTATGATGCATTGCGTGCACTGCGTGTGGCGTACGCAGATGAGGCCATCGCGCGGGATGGGCTGCCGGTGAAGCCCGGCCTGCGGCAGCTT
>OAVM01000418.1_pt1 | contig 14781 bp, 2 predicted proteins | sample 1476421 | NCBI WGS metagenome assembly OAVM01 (sample SAMEA2580099, study PRJEB22360) | human gut metagenome | biome: human gut; feature: human-associated habitat; material: faeces | place: Denmark | collected 2008/2010
CTGTTCCTGTACCTAGCGAAGAAGTTCGGGACGTAGTGAATGCTTTCACACAATTCCAATTGGACCAAAAGGGCAAGCGCATCATGGATGATTCCCGCGTTATGACTGGTCAAGAGCGTTACCGCAACAATGTGTTGTACTACATGAACGTTCGTCGTAGCTGGTACATCGTGAGCCATCGTTATAAAAACGATAGCTATGGGCGTTTGGCATTAGATCGTTTGTATAACGATTACAAACAGTTCTTTACAGAACATGCGACTGTATCTGAAGACGCTAAATTGGACTATGCGCAACAAATTATTGATATCTTGGATCGCAATACAGCCAATGTACATGATGATGAATTGCGTTTCTACATGAACGAAATGGTAATCTTCAGCTTGAACGAAGCTATGAAAGACGGCAATAATCGCGTGAAACCTGTGGATGAAAAAGCGGCTCCTGCAATGGACGAACTTCACACAGTGGACCTTCGCAAAGCGATTAATGCACCGACAATTCAATAATTTTAGATGATTCAATTATAAGAATTAAGTGTTGTTGTGTTGTATTTCTTATAATTGTATGACCGATAAAAAATATCGGGGTGTTGTTTGTATTAACAATACCCCGATATTTTTATGCATATAATTTTGCAATCAATGTGATTCGCTGACCTTGAATCACCTTATATGTAATTTTTTTTACGATGGCCGTAAAATTGTGATGCAGAAATTGTAACTGATCGTTAGGTTGAACGTCCGCATCATATGTGAATACGCCTTCTTCCCCATTAAAGCGACCTTTGATTGTGAAAGTTTGATTATCTCGTGTAACTACGATATCTTCTTCTGTAACCGTATTTGGTTTATCTATATTTTGTTGTAAGATATTGAGTTCTGACATAGATTTCTTCCTCCTTTCTGCTTTCAGTATAACAATAAAAATTAAAAAACACATGGAGTAATCGTATAAATTGTTTTTATACACATATGCTCTATTTCTATAAAGCCTATAAATCCCGCCGATACGCCTTTAGAGTGCCTTAGAATAAAAAAGGAATGACGGCGATTTGAATTTCACCTGTCATTCCCTTTACTATATAATAAAATGCTACCTTTATTGATTGTGCAATAGTTAATTGGCTTAAGTAGGTATGTAGTAATTGTGTACGTACATTGAGTCAAAATGGCAGAAACACTGTACGATATCTGTTTATGAAAAGATATCATTCTATTATATAGTCTATCATAAATCAGAATAATGAAGAGAAAATAAATTGGTTATATATGATGTTATATTGGTACATAATTATGGAGCATATTAGTATTATTTATGAAAGTTGGTGAATAATAGTAAAAAAATACAGCATTTATGCAGAATATTCAGTATATTTAATTTTATCGAAATTATTAATAACTTAAACACAAAAGTTTTATGAAAATAAAATGAAAAAAAGTTTACTTTTCCCGTAATATGTGGTATTTTAGATATACACATTCAAGAATGTCGATGAATTCTCAATACATCATCGATACATCATTGTTATTTCATTAAATATGTAGATAGTTAGTTAGTAAGTTTTATAAGTTTTATAGGAGAAAGATTAATGAATCGAGTATTTAAAGTGATTTGGAATCGCACAAAGGGCTGCTATGTCGTTGTGGCAGAAACAGCAAAGAACATGACGAAACGTTCTTCTTTGTCGGTTGTATTCTCTAAAATGGTAGGTGCTACAGCAGTTGCCGTTATGCTGACAGGCGTTATGATGCCTACCGATGCCTTAGGGGCACCTATTACAAGAGGTAACGGTGCACAAGCTGAAAATGACGGTGGTATTGCTATCGGTGATAATACGGCATCTAAGGGTGACTATAGTATTTCAATCGGTACTAATGCATCTGTAGGTAGAGGTGATACTGATGAAGGTAAAACACAGAGCGGTATTGCTATCGGACAAGGTGCAACTGTAACTGTTGATGTTGCCAAAGGGGCAGATGTTCCAGCAGATCAAAGAACAGGTGGTATCGCCATCGGTCAAGGTGCAACGACCAAGGTTGTTAATGCAATTGCTGTTGGTTCCGGTACTAGTGCTGATGGTGCACAAGCTGTAACTATCGGTCATAACTCTCGTTCGATTACCAATAACAGTGTAGCATTAGGTAATGAAACACGCGTGGCATCTCTTAATGGTTTTGCTCTTGGTAATAATGCGCGTGCCGGCTATGATGAAACCAATAAATTGATAGGTCTTCCTAATGACCAAGCCTTCGGTTCCAATGCACGTGCTTATGGTGGTTCTTCCATGGCGTTCGGTAATGATGCGAAATCCAGTGGTGGTGGTGCGGTTTCTATAGGTAACGGTTCTCAATCTAGAGGTGATTGGGCGGTAGCTATCGGTAATGGCTCTAAAGCTTTGAAACAGGGCTCTTCTGCATTGGGGACGAATGCTACAACTAATAGCTCTCACTCTACTGCACTCGGTTGGGGTAGTACTACAAATGCCTATGCTGATATCGCGGCTGGTGATGGTTCTGTTGCATCTGGTGGTAATTCCCTAGCAATAGGTGTGCAATCTTCTACATCTACTGGTGCGGTAGGTGCTGTAGCATTAGGTTTAAGCAGTAAAGCTGAGCAAACAAACTCTATGGCATTAGGTGTATCTGCTAATGCTGCACATGAACGTTCCGTTGCACTAGGCGCTAACTCCAAGACTGATGCTACAGTAAGCACACCAAATCAATTGGTAAATGGTTTATGGTATAAAAACTATGCCGGCGGTTCTGCTGATTCCACAATCAGTGTAGGTAGTGATACGGTAAAACGTACCATTACAAATGTAGCTGCCGGTCGTGTGAATGCACAATCTACAGATGCAATCAACGGTAGCCAATTATATGGTGTTGCTAATACTTTAGGTAATTTGGCAAGTACTACAAAAGGCATTTTAGGTGGCAATGCAGCGCTTGACCCTGATACGGGTAACTTGTCGATGAGCAATATCGGTAACACAGGTAAAGGCACGATTCACGATGCTATTAAATTCAATAAAGACACAATAGATAAAGGCCTTAACTTTGATGCTAATACAGGTGGCACGAAAAATAATCTATTAGGTTCTAAAGTTACCATCAAAGGTGACGGCAACAATATTAATGCCGCAATTACACAAGCTAATGGTGATACAACTATTAATATGACTTTGGGTAACACCGTTACAATAGGTGCAGCGAACCCTGTAACGATTAATGGTACTACAGGCCATGTAACAGGCCTTCAAAATAAAGACTGGAATGTAGATAATCCTGTAGCTGTATCCGGCCGTGCTGCGACAGAAGATCAGTTGAAAAAGGTAAACGATAAAGTTAATACCAATAAAGCTGCCATCGATAAAAATGCTGGAGATATCAATACTAACAAGCAAAATATCACAAAAAATGCTGGCGACATTGCGAATAACAAAACTGATATCGCTAAAAATAAGCAAGATATTTCCACTATTAACACAAAGATTAATAAAGGCTTGAACTTTGCTGGCGACACAGGCACTGTAAGTAATCGACAATTAGGTGATACTGTAACTGTTAAAGGCGGTGCTACAGGCACATTGTCTGACGGTAATATCGGTGTTGTATCCGATGGTAATGGCACATTGAATGTGAAATTAGCTAAAACATTGACAGGCTTAGATAGCGTTACAGCTGGTAATACTAAGATTGATAATGGTGGCTTGACCGTAGGTGGTAAGAACTATGTATCTACAACAGGTCTCAATGCGAATAATCAAAAGATTACTAATGTTGCAGATGGTAGTAGCACTAATGATGCAGTTAACTATGGACAATTACAAGCTGCTATCGGCGGTACAGCCAAAGCATCCACTGTAAAAGCAACATTAACCTTTGTAACTGTAACAGAAAGTACAAACGCAGCAGGCGGTAAGGAATATACTGTTGGTTTAGGTAATAAAATTACCGTAGGTACTGCAAACCCTGTAACTGTAGACGGTGATGCTGGTCATGTAACAGGCCTTACAAATACAGATTGGAATGTAGATAATCCTGTGGCTGTATCCGGTCGCGGTGCTACAGAAGATCAGTTGAAAAAGGTTAATGATAAAGTTAACACTAATAAAACTGCTATTGATAAAGGTTTGAACTTTGATGGTGACTCCGGTGCAGTTATCAATAAAAAATTAGGTGAAAAACTGTCTGTCAAAGGCGGTGCAACAGGCACATTATCCGACGGTAATATCGGTGTTGAATCTGATGGCAATGGCACATTGAATGTGAAATTGGCGAAAACGTTAAGCGGTTTAGATAGCGTTACAGCTGGTGGTACTACTATCAACAACAGCGGTTTGACTGTAGGTGGTAAAACATATGTATCTCCAACAGGTATCAATGCAAATGACCAAAAGGTAACGAATGTTGCTAACGGGGATGTGTCTGCTAATTCCAAAGATGCAGTCAACGGCGGTCAATTGCACGATGCTAAAAATGAACTTATCAACAAGGGCCTTCGTTTCGATGCTGATAATAACGATGTAAAAACGAACAAACTTGGTTCTAAAGTAACAGTAAATGGTGATGGTAATATTACTACTGAAATTACGCAAACCGGCGATGATACTACAATCGGCGTTAAATTGAACAAAAATCTTAATGTTCAAACATTGACGGCTACAGATACTGTGAAAGCCGGCGGTGTAACAATGGGTAAACACGCTGATTCTAACAACTATGTAACTGGTCTTGATAATAAAGATTGGGATGTGAATACAACTAATCCTGTAAGCGGTCGCGCTGCTACAGAAGATCAATTGAAAAAGATTAGTGATGTTGTTAAGAACCAAGGTGCTGCTGCTACAGATTACCGTTTGGTGAAAAATGCTGCTGCTGCAGATGGTGCTTATACAGTTGATTCTAACGGTGATGTTGACTTGACTGTAGAAGATAAAAACCATGCAGGTACAAAAGAGACTGTTAAGATTAAGGACGTTGCGTCTAAATCTAGCCTTGATAAATTAAATGATCGTGCTGTTAAGTATGACTTGGATCCTGCTGGCAGTCCAGATTACACAAAAGTAACTTATGAAGGTCCTACCTATACTAATAAAACTGGTGGCACTCATGTAACAAACGTGGCGTATGCTACAGGTAACGATGGTAGCGAAGCGGTTAATGTGGATTACTTGAAAGATAAAATCAAAGATAGTGAAGACGCATTAACTAATAAAGGTTTGAAATTCGACGCTAACAGTGGCGGCGTAAAAACTAATAAACTTGGCTCTACAGTAACTGTTAAGGGTGAAGGTAATGATGCTGATGCTAACTACAGCGGTGAAAACCTTAAAACTTTCATCACACAAGATCAAGATGGCAATACAACTATCGATGTGAAGATGAACAAAAACCTCAAAGCTAATAGTGTGGCTATTGCTGGTAAAAACGGTCAAGACGGCGTTACACTTAAAGGTGGCGACGCTAAAAACGGTGTAGATGGTACAAGCATTAATCGTTTAGTGACTGAAGATAAAGATGGCAATACACATACGCTTGCAACCCTTGATGATGGTATGATGTACGGCGGCGATACAGGCAATGTAATTAAAAAGAAACTTAACAATCAAGTGAATGTTAAGGGCGGTATCTCCGATGAAAGCAAATTAGCTACTGAAGACAACATCGGTGTTGTTTCCGACGGTTCTGATACATTGAAATTGCGCTTGGCGAAAGAATTGAAAGGCTTGACGTCTGCTACTTTCACAAACGGCGGTAATAATACTGTTATCAATGGTGATGGTATGACCATCAATCGTGCTGGTGGCGATGCAGTAAGTCTTACAAAAGACGGCTTAAATAACGGCGGTAACAAGATTACGAATGTTGCTGATGGCACGGACCCTAACGATGCAGTTAATAAATCTCAATTGGATAAAGCTACAGCAGCTGCATCTACAACGGTATCTGCAGGTAATAATATTACTGTGACACCTAGCACCAATGCGAATGGTTCCAAGAACTATGAAGTAAGTCTTAAAGATCAAGTGACATTGGGCTCTGATGCTACGAAACAAATCGCAATGGATGGTACTACAGGTACTATCAAGGCTGGTGATAAAGTTACAATTGATGGCAATAAAGGTACGATTAAAGCTGGCAACGTAACAATTGACGGTGAAAACGGTACCATTAAAGCTGGTGACAAGGTAACTATCGATGGTAAAGATGGTAAGATTGCGGCAGGTAAAGTGTCTGTTGATGGCAAAGACGGTTATGTGACAGGTTTGGAAAACAAAGATTGGGATCCTAACAACATCACAAGCGGTCGCGCTGCTACAGAAGATCAATTGCAAAAATCTCACAAATCCTTGGATAATAAGATTACTAACCTAGGTGATGAAATCACGAAAAAAGGTATGAATTTTGCTGGTAATACAGGTGAATTCCACCGTGATTTAGGCCAAAAGGTTACTATCAAAGGTGAAGGTACAGAAGCCGATGATAAATATTCCGGCGAAAATATTAAAACAGTAGCCGACCAAGATGGTAATGTTACTATCAAGATGGCGAAAAACCTTAAGACTGACAGCTTGACTACCGATAAGGTGAAAGTTGGTAAAAACGGTAAGGATGGCGTATCCATTACTGGCCCTAATGGTGCTGACGGTACAGATGGCAAGGTAGGCATTACTGGTAAAGACGGTAAAGATGCTGTATCCATGTCCGGCAAAGACGGTGTTGGTCATATCGGTTTAACTGGTAAAGACGGTCGTAATGCGGATATTACCGTTGATAAAGGTGATCCAGACTTAGACGGTAACAACATCACTCGTATTAAGTACCAAGACGAAAACGGTAAGACACACCAAGTGGCAACTAAAGATGATGGTATGAAATACGGTGGCGATAGCGGTTCCGTAATCAAGAAAAAGCTTAACGAACAAGTTAATGTAGTGGGTGGCATTACTGATGCTAGCAAGTTGACTACAGAAGATAATTTAGGTGTTGTATCCGATGGTACTGGCAACCTTAAGGTTCGTATGGCGAAAGACTTGAAAGGCCTTGAAACAGTAACAACTAAGGATGCTGCAGGTAATACTACAGTTATGAACGGTGGCGGTGTAACAATTACACCTGCTAGCGGTAATGCTGTAAGTCTTACTAAAGATGGCCTCAACAACGGCGGTAATACAATTACCAATGTAGGCCCTGGCGTAAACGGCACGGATGCGGTTAACGTAAATCAATTGAAAGGTGCTACAGATGGGTTAGCTAATGCTATTAACTCCGTAGCGGGCGAAACACAACGTGTAGGCGCTCATGCGGCGGCTATGTCTGCATTGAAACCGATTCAATATGATCCATTGGAACCAACTCAAGTGATGGCCGGTATCGGTAATTACAGAGGTGAAACTGCGGCGGCTCTTGGCGTTGCACATTACACAGCGGAAGACACTATGTTCCATGTAGGTGTATCTGTTGGTAGCCACCATAACATGGTAAATGCTGGTGTAACTCGTAAATTCGGTACTTCCGATGCGAAGAAAGCAGTTCCTGAACGTTACAAAGGTGGCCCTATCAGTTCCATGTACGTAATGCAAGATGAAATGACTGCTTTGAAAGCTAAGTACGAAAAAGTACAACGCGACAATGAAGAAATGAGAGCACAAATTGCATTATTGATGCAACAAGCGGGCTTGAAATAATATGAAATAACATATTGATACGGCAGTGCTTATAAAAGGCGCCAAAAGCGAAATGCTTTTGGCGCCTTTTTGCATGCAAAAAATAGATTTAATGACTATTTGAGCATATATATGTCATGGTATTTTGTAATGTAATTAAAATAGGTGAGTAATAGTTAGATCATAATAGTTTACTAAAGTGAAATACATTTTTTTCATGAAGTTAATTTTATGCGAAAAAATTAGTACATTTAGCATATTCATAAGGTATATGACGGTCTTTTTGTATATTCATAAATATTTATGATTTAGAAGTGAGTGTAGAGTGAAAAATTTTTTACTTTTAGTATAGAATATGATATGTTTAATATGATATGCATCGGTAAATAGCCATATATTAACTGTATTTTTACTTTTTAAAAGAAATATAAAATATTTTATTATATTCGCAAATTTTGATAGTTTTATGCAAGGAGTAAAACGAGATGAACCGAATTTTTAAAGTAATCTGGAGTCGTACAAAAGGGTGTTATGTCGTTGTGGCTGAAACAGCGAAGAATATGTCGAAACGATCGACAATGACTTCGGTGTTTGCTAAGATGCTCGGAATTTCTATCTGTACTGTTATGTTAGCAGGAGGGATTATACCAACTGAAGCGCAGGCATCTTCATTGCCATGGGGCGATAATGCTAAGGCTAAAAATGGTACTGTAGCGATAGGTGACAATAGTACAGCAATGGCAGATAATAGTGTGGCTTTGGGTACAGGTGCTACTGTTACAGAAACTAATAGGGCTGGTGTTGGTAATGTGCAAGGCGTTGCAATCGGAAGAAATGCAACCGTTGAAGTAAATAATGGTGTTGCTATCGGTAATTTGACAAAAGTAGCTTCTTTAAATGGCTTTGCCCTTGGTAATACATCCTGGGCCGGATATGATGAGGCCGGTAAGTATGTGGGTGCCGATAATGATCAGGCATTTGGTACCAATGCCAGAGCTTGGGGTGGATCCTCCATGGCATTTGGTAATAATGCGAAGGCATCTAAAGGCGGTGCCGTTGCTATGGGTAACGGCTCTCAATCTCGAGGCGACTGGGGGGTAGCCATCGGTAACGGTGCAAAAGCATTGGCAGCGGGTGCTCGCGCAATCGGTGCGAACTCTACAGCTGACGCTACTAATGCTGCTGCTATGGGTTGGGATAGCGCGGCTAGCGGTGAGGCTTCTATTGCTATCGGTGAGACGGCAAAAGCGACGAAAAATAATTCTATTGCTATGAGTAAAGCTGCAATCGCAGCTGCAGATGATTCCATTGCCATCGGTAAAAATGCATTAGTTGATACGAATCAACAACGATCGATTGCATTAGGTGCCAACTCCAAGACGGCTAATGTGGTAAGTACGCCAAATCAGTTTGTAAATGGCTTGTGGTATAAGAATTTAGCTGGCGGCAGTGCTGACTCCACGCTTAGTGTGGGTAGTGATACGGTAAAACGTACGATTACCAATGTGGCGGCGGGGCGCATGAATGCTTCGTCTACAGATGCTATTAATGGTAGTCAGTTATATGCCGTAGCAAATAGCCTGGGCAATTTAGCCACTACTACTAAAAATATCCTTGGCGGTAATGCGGCGCTCGATCCTGATACCGGTAAATTAACGATGAGCGATATCGGTTTTACAGGTAAAAGCACGATCCACGATGCTATTAGATATAATAAAGACAATATTGATAAGGGATTGTTCTTTTATGGTGATAACTTTGTTCAGAACCAAGTAAAATTAGGTGACACAGTAAGAATAAAAGGTGGCGCTAGCGGTGCTCTGGCTGACAACAATATTGGGGTTCAAGCAGACGGAAATGGCACACTAAATGTGAAATTGGCTAAAAAATTAACTGGTTTGGATAGCGTAACAGCAGGAACTGCTACGATTGATAATAAAGGGGTGTCTGTAGGCGGTAAACTCTATGTGTCAACCGGTGGTCTTAATGCCAATAATCAACAAGTTAGAGGTGTTGCAGACGGTACAGGTAGTCAGGACGCAGTTAACTACGGTCAGTTGCAACGCGCAATTAACGGTACGGCTAAAGAAGCCATAGTAAAAGCAAATGATGATGGTAATATTACGATAAGGGAAAACTCAACGGCGAAAGGTGGTAAGGAGTATACTGTTGGCTTAAACTATAAGATTACTGTAGGGAAAGGGGCGGCCTCGCATCCTGTAACCATAGATAGTGGTACAGGAACGGTCACAGGTCTTACCAATACATCATGGAATGTAAATAATCCAGCACCTGTTACAGGGCGTGCTGCTACGGAAGATCAGTTAAAGCGGGTTAATGAGAGAGTTAATTCCAATCAGTATTTTATTAATCAAAATACGCAGAATATCTCAGATAACTCAAGCCGTATTGGTGCCAATGCACGAAATATCACAAAAATACAAGGTGATATTACTACTAATAAGAATGATATTAACACTATCAATAATACTCTTGAAAAAGGGCTCTATTTTAGCAGCGATACAGGTGCTTCGATTAAGAGAAAATTAGGTGATACTCTAGTCATTAAAGGCGGTGCTACAGGGGCATTATCCGATAATAATATTGGTGTTGTATCCGATGGTACCGGTAGATTGACTGTAAAGTTGGCAAAATATTTAACAGGATTAGAGAGCGTTAATGCAGGAAATACTACTATTAGTAAAAATGGTTTGAGTGTAGGTGCTAGAACCTATGTAACACCTGATGGCATCAATGCTAATAATCAAAAGATTACTGGTGTTGCTAATGGTACAGCGCCTAACGATGCGGTTAATTTCAGTCAATTACAAAGTGCTATCGGTGGTACTGCAAAGGCGACTACAGTAAAATCAAAGGATGCAAATGTAACCGTAACAGAAGGTACCAATGTGAATGGTGGTAAGGAATACACTGTTGGATTGGGCAATAAACTTGCGGTAGGTACGGCACATCCTGTAACTGTGGACGGAACCGCAGGAACTGTAACAGGACTTACTAATGCTGCTTGGAATGTAAATAATCCACAAGCCGTAACTGGTCGTGCTGCAACGGAAGATCAGTTAAAAACTGTTAATACGCAAGTCAATACAAATAAGGATAAAATAGCTCAGAACACAACTGACATTGCTCAAAATGCGACTGATATCGGTAAGAATAAACAAGATATAACTAAGAACAAGACTGATATAGCTCAAAATACTACTGATATCGGTAAAAATAAGACTGATATTGCACAAAACAAGCAAAATATTACTCAGAACACACAAGATATTGCGACTAATAAAAATGCTATCTCTACAATCAATACAACTATTGCTAAAGGTCTAAATTTTGATGGAGACAGCGGTGCTGTAATTAACAAACAGTTGGGCGATAAGCTTAGCATCAAGGGCGGTGCAGCGGCTGCGAATTTGACGGATAATAATATCGGTGTCGTATCTGATGGCAGCACATTAAATGTAAAACTAGCTAAAACATTAACCGGTTTGGATAGCGTAACGGCTGGGGGTACAACTATCAATAGTAGTGGTTTGACCGTAGGCGGTAAGACCTATGTAACTCCGAACGGTATTAATGCGAATGACAAGAAAATAACTAATGTTGCTGATGGTGAAGTGGCGGCTAATTCCAAAGATGCAGTTAACGGCGGTCAACTTCATGCGGCTAAAACCGAATTAAATAACAACATTAATGATGCTAAAACTGAATTAAACAAAAATATCGGTGATGCCAAAACTGAACTCAATAAAAATATTAATGACGCTAAAACTGAACTGAATGGCAATATAGATAATGCTAAAACCGAGCTAAACAATAATATATCGACTGCGAAGAATGATGTGATTAATACAGGTCTCAAATTTGATGCGGATACAGGCGGTGCTAAGACCAATAAATTGGGTTCCAAGGTAACGGTAAACGGCGATGATAATATCACGACAGAAATCAGCCAAACTGGTGACGATACTAAGATCGGTCTTAAATTAAAGAAAGATCTCAATGTTACTACTATTACTGCTGCTGATACTGTGAAAGCTGGCACTGTGACTATGGGCAAACAATCAGGTGGTGCCGGTGGTGCAAACGGTAACTTTGTGACAGGGCTCGATAATAAGTCTTGGAATGCGGATAATCCTCAAGCTGTAAGTGGTCGTGCTGCAACAGAAGATCAGTTGAAATCCGTTAATGATAAGGTCAATACAAATGTAACTAATATCAATAAAGGATTAAACTTTAACGGTGATAGCGGTGCTGCGATTAATAAAAAATTAGGCGACACTGTTACCATTAAAGGTGGTGCTACGGCGGATCTTACAGATAATAATATCGGTGTCGTATCTGATGGCAGCACATTAAATGTGAAGCTGGCTAAAACATTAACCGGTTTGGATAGCGTAACAGCTGGTGGAACAACCATCAATAGTAGTGGTTTAACCGTAGGTGGCAAGACCTATGTAACTCCGAGCGGTATCAATGCAAATAATCAAAAGATTACCGGTCTAGCAAAAGGCACAGACCCTACTGATGCGGTTAATTTTAGCCAGTTACAGGATGCTATCGGTGGAACTGCTAAGGCAAGTACTGTGAAAGCTAAGAACAGCAATATCACTGTAGATGAAGGTACAAACGCAGCTGGCGGTAAGGAATTTACAATCGGACTAGGCGATAAAATCACCTTAGGAACTGCTAATCCTGTATCTGTGGATGGTACTACAGGTACAGTAACTGGCCTTACCAATACTGCTTGGGATGTAGATAATCCACAAGCCGTAACCGGTCGTGCTGCAACAGAAGATCAGTTGAAATCTGTTAATACACAGGTTAATACAAACAAGGATAAAATAGCTCAAAACACAACTGACATTGCTCAGAATACGACTGATATTGATAAGAATAAACAAGATATAACTAAGAACAAGGCTGATATTGCTCAAAATACGACTGACATCGGTAAAAATAAGACTGATATTGCACAAAATAAACAAAATATTGCTCAAAATACGCAAGATATTACGACTAATAGAAATGCTATTTCTGCCATCAATACGACTATTGCTAAAGGTCTTAACTTTGATGGAGATAGCGGCGCTGTAATTAACAAACAGTTGGGTGATAAGCTTAGCATCAAGGGCGGTGCAGCGGCTGCTAACTTGACGGACAATAATATTGGTGTCGTATCTGATGGCAGTACGTTAAACGTGAAGTTAGCTAAAACATTAACTGGTTTGGACAGCGTAACAGCTGGTGGCACAATCATCAATAGTGGTGGTTTGACCGTAGGCGGTAAGAATTATGTATCTCCAAATGGCATCAATGCGAATGATCAAAAGATTACCAATGTTGCTAATGGCGATGTGGCGGCTAACTCCAAAGATGCGGTGAACGGCAGTCAATTGCATGACACTAAAACTGAGTTAAATAAAAATATTAGCGATGCTAAGACTGAGTTGAATAAAAATATTGGTGACGCTAAAACTGAACTTACCAATAAAGGCCTTCGTTTTAATGCGGATAATAACGCTGAAAAAACGAATAAACTAGGCTCTAAGGTAACAGTAAACGGCGACGACAATATTACGACAGAAATTAGTCAAACTGGCGATGATACAAAGATTGGTCTTAAATTGAAGAAAGATCTTAATGTTACATCTGTTACGGCTACGGAAACTGTGAAAGCCGGCACTGTAACTATGGGTAAACAATCCGATGGTGCAAGCCCTGCTAATACGGGGAATTACGTAACAGGTCTTGATAATAAGACATGGAGCGTAACTAATCCGACTGCTGTCAAGGGACGTGCTGCAACAGAAGATCAATTGAAGACAGTTACTGAAGCTATTAAAACTCAAGGCGATAATGCAACGGACTTCAGTCTCGTTGCGAATCCTACGGCAGGCTCTAATGGTGATTATACTGTAGATGCTAACGGTGACGTAGCATTGACCGTACAGGATAAGAACCATCCGGTTCAAACAAAAACCGTAACAATTAAGGATGTGGCGTCTAAATCCGAAATGGATAAAGGCTTGAACTTTGACGGTGACTCTGGCACGACTATCAACAAGAAGCTAGGTGGTACTGTTGCCATTAAAGGTGGAGCTGCAGCTGCAGATTTAACAGATAATAATATTGGCGTTGTATCTGACGGCAATACATTGAACGTGAAGTTAGCTAAAACATTGACTGGTTTGGACAGCGTAACAGCTGGCGGTACAACCATTAATAGTGGTGGTTTGACCGTAGGCAATAAGACCTATGTATCTCCAAACGGCATCAATGCGAACGACCAAAAGATTACCAATGTTGCTGATGGTAATATTGCTGCTAATTCCAAAGATGCGGTGAACGGCGGTCAATTGCATGACGCTAAAACTGAGTTAAATAAAAATATTAGTGATGCTAAGAGTGAACTTACCAATAAAGGCCTTCGTTTTGACGCAGATAATAATGACGAAAAAACGAATAAACTAGGCTCCAAGGTAACAGTAAACGGCGACGATAATATTACGACGGAAATCACGCAAACTGGTGACGATACGAAGATTGGTCTTAAATTGAAGAAAAATCTTAATGTTACATCTGTTACGGCAGCGGAAACTGTGAAAGCTGGCACTGTAACCATGGGTAAACAATCTGATGGTGCAAGCCCTGCTAATATGGGCAACTACGTAACTGGTCTTGATAATAAAGCTTGGAGTATTGATAACCCTACGTTTGCATCTGGCCGTGCAGCAACGGAAGACCAATTGAAAACGGTTAGTGATGAAGTTAAGAAACAAGGTGCTAGTGCAACGGACTTCAGTCTTGTTGCTAATCCTACGGCGGGTTCTAATGGTGACTACACTGTAGATGCTAACGGTGACGTGGCATTGACAGTTCAAGATAAGAACCATCCGGATCAAACAAAAACCGTAACGATTAAAGATGTGGCGTCTAAATCTGAAGTGGATAAAGGCTTGAACTTTGATGGTGACTCAGGTACGACTATCAATAAGAAGCTAGGTGGTACTGTTGCCATTAAAGGCGGAGCTGCGGCGGCAGATTTAACGGATAACAATATTGGCGTTGTATCTGACGGCAATACATTG
>OAVM01000426.1_pt1 | contig 14302 bp, 13 predicted proteins | sample 1476421 | NCBI WGS metagenome assembly OAVM01 (sample SAMEA2580099, study PRJEB22360) | human gut metagenome | biome: human gut; feature: human-associated habitat; material: faeces | place: Denmark | collected 2008/2010
GCCAAAAGGCTGCGGGATTTTTTATTTCCCCCTTGTTACTATATATTTGCCCCTTGATTTCCGGCAGCCAGCCATAGGCATGGGGCGTCTCGTTGCCCAAACTGTTAGAATGGGATAGTAATGGTCTGACATTCACCCCAAGGGCTTTCACGTCCGTTCGTGAGTCAGTCAGCCATCCTCACGTTCGCAGTGTTCGATTTATGCAGGTAGAGCCTGAACGTTCGTGTCAGCAAACAGATGGAATCGGCGATGGGTAAAGATGGCATCCTCCATTACAATTTCATCGACAAGGAGTATCGAATATGAACGCAGCAGATATTGATGTTTCCAGCAGAAAGAGCACCATCTATTCTTGCATGTCATTCCTAATATTTTTGTTAAATTTTTTAGGCTACTCTATTAATTTTGGCGTACGCTTCTTCTCATACCACTTTTCCTCTTACTTTTGCTTACTTCTCATTTTCATCTTCTGCATTTATAACCCCCTCAATCACACCAGTTACAACTGCGTTTAATTGTGCCGCATTCTCTGAAGTGATGATAGAACGTCCGGTATCCGCTTCGATAGATTTTCGCGTTTCTCCGGCATAACTACCGCCACGTTTTGCTATTTCACGGCTTTCTGCAAAACCTTGCGGCTGGTGTACCTTTGACAGTTCTGTTGTTGTGGCCTCTGCAAGCATATTCAATACAATTTCCAGTGTCGTCATATTGTCTCGCAGATTTTCCTTTTTTAGACCTTTTAGCTTTTTGTATTGTCGCGTCGTCATACCTGACCATGCACGAGTAATCTCGTCAGTAAGTATCGCAAATTCAACACCTTTTTGTACGCCTCTGTCCTGCCACTCATCGGTGAGTTCCTTACGTACCTGGATTGCCTGCAGCCGCTGGTTAATCCACTCGCGGGAATAGCCTTTTTTCAAATAGGTTTCAAGGGCACGGTCTATGATCAACTCGGGATCTATGGTTTCTTCTATGCGTTCCCGGCCTACCTCTGCAAGCCACAGCTTAAATGGTTCTGCTTTTGGCGAGGGGATTGACTGAATGATTCGCAAAAGCTGTTCTGTTGTGGCAACATCGGTTAATCGCTTTTTTCCATCGGCGGCGGTCATTTTCAAAGCGTTACATTTTGTAACGGTTTCATTTCCTTCATCTTTCAATCGTTTTTTCATTACCCGCCAATAAGTTTGCGGATTTGGGCTGTCAGTCAAAACAGCGACAACATCAACGACAGAAAAGCACCATTCTTCCCGTTCCTCGTCCCATGCTGTACGGATTTCTTTATTTTCAAAAAGCTGCAGCTGATTATTATCCACTGGAATTCACCCTTTCCTACTAACTCCATTTTACTACAAGGGAAACACTTTTTCCACCGAAAAATACTATCTCCTGTTCCTTTACTTCGCCTTGGCAATGGGAATGAATGCAACATTGTAAGAATCATGCTAGAGTGCGACACTTTGCAGAAAACCACTCACAAAGTCTATTTGAAATATGTCGCGACACACTATTTGGGCAGCTTTCACATTTCCGCGCATGATTTTGTGATGCAGATTATCCTTGACGTTTTGAAAACAACGGACATCACCGCCACCGCTGGCATCGGCCCCAATTTGTATCTGGCGAAGGTAGCCATGGATGTGTGGGCAAAGCATGTGCCAGCGGATGAGAATGGTGTGCGGATCGCGGAATTGAATGAAATGAGTTACCGGGAGAAACTTTAGAATCATCGTCCCCTCACGGATTTTTGGCGGGTGGGCGCGGGTTACACGAAAAAGCTGGAAGCCATGGGGCTGTATACCATGGACGATATCGCCCGGTGTTCTCTCGGCAAGCCCACGGATTTTTATAATGAGGACACTCTGTATGATGTGTTCGGCGTGAACGCTGAGCCAATTGCCAGAGAACTGCATGAAAACGGAATATTTTGGTTTTCGTTATCAAGACCATCGCTATCCACAGGTTTTGCACCAGTGGAACTGTTCACAAAGTCAAGAACAACTCAAAACATGTGTATAAATGGGAACGAATACTGCGCTGAAATTGAGAAGTTGACCACTATTTTGATAAAGAAGGGGCCTTACATGGCAATCGAAGAGTTTGTGTACACCGCCGAAGAGACTGGGGCTACATCTTTCTCTCCCTAGCAGACCATAGCTGAGCTATAAAGTTGTTATCGCGCATTTTCAGATACCGCTCTAAAAATCATCGTGACCGAAAGTGTAGATGGCGGAGAGCGAAAAAACAGTGTACAATTGAATTGTATTTTAGGTGAAAGCAGTTCGAGGTGAAAGTTCGGCGGCGCCATCCCTGGCCGCCTGTTGCGTCAAACATATAAATCTTAACTGAACACTTTAAAATACAGCAGGAAACCACAATGCCTTTGATTGGGTATTGTGGTTTTTTGTTTATCTGAACTTAAAGGAGGAATGCGATTGTCCCAACCACGCCTATATCCTGTAGCCTGTGAAAGTAAAGATTTTGCTCTGACTGGCTATGCTGACACGATAATCTGTGAACCTGGAATTGGGAATAATGACAGTACACTCATCGGTATCCGCCTCGGAGGTGAGCCTGCCGCTACTCAGGCACTTGCTACCGTGCTCCGCACCGGCGTGCCTTTTCGTATAACTGTGGACGGGAACGAATTTACCTGCCAGGGGGATAAGCACAAATATTCGCTTCAGTATGGTGCAGCCGTGCCTTATTGCGAAGCGCTGCTGACAATTCAAGATGAGGAAATTGAAGGCAAGGAAAAGGTCCGCGACAGAGAAAGCTCAGTATCTTTTATCAAAAGCCGCGTTCACTTTCTGTACTGTGCTGTTGGAGATCATACCAGCTTGTTCCGACAGATTCAAAGGAAAACGTGCGCTCCCATGCTGCCGGAGTTTCAAGACTATGTTCTCTGCGAGGCTCAGCGGCATGGCATTCTCACACAGCTCGAAGTGTACAGCACGACCGAGCGGTTCGAGGCGTGGCGCCTATCCCTTGACCGCGATGAAAAAACTCTGATCGAGATACTCAACTGCGGGCTGAAGAAGGGCGATATCCGGATTCCCGGCACATTGGTTGGAGACCGGAATGCCTTCAAACACATCGCCACAATACCGCAATACCTAAACACATTCGGCACACAAATCGCCGAAAAGATCAAATCGCGCTTTACCCCTCTGTTCGACCCTGCAGCCGAGAGCCTCAGCAAAGAAATCCGGCAGGTCGATACTTGCATTTGGTCGCACACTGGATACCATCTGTATGACGCACAGATGGCAGTGGCCGAAGCAGTGAAGCGCAAAATCGACCGGAACCGTCCGGCCATCATCGTGGCGGAATGCGGTGCCGGTAAAACCAAAATGGGTACGATGGCACTGGCGGCAAGCCAGCTTGCGGAGGGGGGAAAGCATTTCAACATTGTCCTTTGTCCTTCGCATATGACGGCTAAGTGGGTACGTGAAATTGAGGAAACCGCACCCAATAGCCGCGCTGTTGTCGTGCGTGACATTTCGCAGTTCAAGGCGGTTTACAGGGATTATACGCTGCGGAACACAAATGTCTATGTGGTGATTTCCAAAGAAAGCGCACGGGATGGGTATTTCAGTTATCCAGCCGTTACTGTCGGCAAGTCCATGGGACAGACCGTATTTCGCTGTCCAGATTGCGGGGCCATCATTGAGGAACCCCTTTCCGACGGCGGAAGCACATACTGGGTCACCGCCCAGGCGCCCTTTTTCCGGCATAAAACCACCAAAAATCACAAATGTCTCTCATGTGGCGCGTCTTTATGGGCACCTCTGACAGAGCGCACCATGCCGGAAATGTGGACCAAGATTGGGAGTTTTGGGTACATCTATCTACCGCAGATCGACCTCTACTACGACAAAACCAAAAATCCAGCGATTCTGGAACAGTTAGAAGCGCTGTCGAGCACGCAGCCGGGAAACAATCTTCCGCCTGTCGTTTCATCCCGCAAGTATCCGTTGAGCACCTATATCCGCAAGCAGATGAAAGGGCGGATTGATGCTCTCCTTGCCGATGAGCTTCATCAATACAATAATGACTCCGGCCAAGGTGACGCCATGGCGGAGATTGCTGGGACAGCAAAAACGGTCGTGGGCATGACAGCAACACTGATCAATGGGTACGCAACAGGTATTTTCTATCTGTTGTACCGCCTGTTTCCCCGTTCGATGCAGCTGGACGGCAAGCAATACCGTGAGATATCTGCATTCGCCAAAGAATACGGGATCGTTGAGTCGTCCACAGAGTTTGAGGTAGACGTCTACAATGATAAGCGCCCTACCGCAGTCCACAAGCGCCGGGACAGGCTTTTGCCGGGAGTTTCCCCTCTTGTCTATTCGCGCTTTCTCATGGAATCGGCGGTATTCCTGTCTTTGACCGATATCGGGAAACATCTTCCGGAATACGAGGAGATGCCTATTCCGGTGAAAATGAGCCCGGCCACCGAAAAAGAGTATCAGAAGGGCAACGAATACTATGTCAAAGTCATGCGCAAAGATCCCAAACTCGGCAATAAAATATGGTCTTCTTTGTTGAATCTGCTGTCAGGATATCCGGACCAGCCATATGATGCCAAACCGATCCGGCATCCAGAAACCGGGGAGGTGTTATTCTGTCCCCAGGACACAACTACGGCGGGCACACTGTTGGAAAAAGATCTGATGGTTCTTGAGTTGGTCCACAAAAAAATCCGCTCGGGTGAAAATGTCCTGATTTATACGAGCTGGACACGTCTTGACACTCAAAAAAAGCTGCTGCTGAACCTTGAGCAGGAAGGCATTCCCACAGAACTCATGTCCCCCAGCGTTACCCCTGCAAAACGGGAAGCATGGCTTGCAAATAAGGCAGCAAACGGCATGCGGGTACTTATTGCCAATCCCTCCCTCATTGAAACGGGCATCGATCTCAATATGTTCACGACACTCATTTTCTATAATGTGAACTACAATCCATTTACATTGCGCCAGGCATCCCGCAGATCATGGCGGATCAACCAGACCGCTCTGCGAATTGAAGTATACTTCTTCTATTATATCGGAACGGTTCAGGAACGCGCGCTACATTTGATGGCAACAAAACTGGCCGCGGCGGGCATCATACGCCTGGATGGCAGCCGTGATGAAAATGCCGACATATGCCGCGCATATAGCAAACTTCAATATGGAAGAGTGCGCCAGATTGATCGAGCTCTGCTATCAACATGAAAACTTGGAGGTATCAAACAATGAATGCACACAACAAAAGGACACCCTTGAACAGCATCCCCCGACCGGCCGAAAAAGTCGCGCAAAATGTGATTGACCTGTGCGCCATCACCGGCGGATATTCCGCTCTGGAACGGCACCAGTTTTTATGCAAACTGAGCCGTGGAAAAGGACGAGAGGACGTATATGCGGTACTCACCGAACTAATCCGCAGTTGGGCGGCCGATCCGGATTTGCACGACAGCGATGCCTACGTGATCGAAGCTTGCCGGAAAATCTGCAATGTGATGGGTTGGACTCCCACGGAGGTGGCTTAATGCTGGCTACAGAAATCAAAAACTGTCTGTCGTGCCCGTCACGGCAATTTTTCGACAAAAGCATTGCAGCCTATGAAGACGGCATTCTGAAAAAACCGTGCAAATCCTATTGCCGGTATTCAAAACGGGCGTTCCCGCTTAAGGTGCGTGAAAGCAGAAACGGTATTCCCGCCAAATGCCCTCGACGCAATAAAGGTGTGAAACTCTATCTGCTTCGTTTCACACCGGAAAAGCTGATGACCAATGAGGATGGTTCAATCGGTGGCTTCAGCCATACATTCGTATGTGGGGTCCGAAAAGCTCCCGACGAGGTATTCCATGAGCTTGACAAAGCTTTACAGCTCCTTCAAAAAAATGCCGCGGTTGATATTCTGTTTCAGCGCGGTGACGTTCTGGAGGCGGATTCCGAATTCGGAACCCACACTTGGGAATACACAGGAGATAGCTGGAATCCCCGCTTTCAATTGAACCCTGCACAAGTAAAAAACATCCCGAAGGGAGCTTTGCACAATGCCCGATGAAGTTTTTGTGATTCGAAAGAATGATGGGCTCACAGCTCCCTGCGACTGCAATTACATTGCATCCAGCTTCCCGCTTGAAGATGACAAAAATATACTGCCTTACAGCAACCTTTGTGGTGCACGCCGCTTTCCATCTGAGAAAGATGCGAGAGAAAGTTTCCAGCAGCTGCCCGCAAAGGCTCAGTCGCACCACAGGATCGAACGGGTACAACCGCTGCACCTGTTGTATTTTCCGCCGTACCAAGAGACGGCTTGAGAAAAGGAGCGTAAAAATGACCAACTTGAACCAGAAAATGAACACAGTCCTCACCGCGCTGAACGAGCGGCTGGCCGAACGGAGTGAGCTTTTGAGGGATATGGCAGTTGCCCTGCTCACAGGAAGCAACCTGTTTATTCTCGGACAAAACGGGCAGGCCAAATCGGCGGCCGTCCGCCTGTTTGCCGATTGCTTAAAAGATTCCCGCTTTTTCGCTTATCAGTTCAACAATGAGACCGACGAGGAAAAGCTGTTCGGCCGGTTGGACATGTCCAGTTTGATTCCGGGTGGCGTTGCCAGCGACGTATTGGAAAGCGATCAGGCCTATGTGCAGATGCGTGATGCGCTGAAAGCACTCTATGAGGATTACAAAAAAGTCCCGACACAGGAAACGCTGCTCCAAATGTCGCAGCAGCGCAAGGTCCTGGCCGAGATGCGTTCTGTGCTTGCCTCCCTTTACGGCAGCACTCCGTCGCTGCTCACCCGGGGAAAAATCCCGGAAGCAGATATTGTGATGTTGGACGAGCTGTTTAAGGCGAACGGCGGCGTACTCCACTCTCTTTTGACTGCACTCAACGAACGGCTTTATGCAAACGAGGGCCGGGAGCTGCAGCTGCCCACGATTTCTTTTTTCGGTGCTTCCAATGAAATGCCCAATCCTTACGATCCGGAAGAGCGCAAGTATCTCCCTCTGCTGGACCGTTTTGATCTGAAGGTCAAAACAGAATACATCCAAGACCGGGGACAGCGTCTTGCTCTTTTGGGAAAAAAAGAAACGGACGAATATAACGCGCCGCTCAAAACACAGCTCACAATGGATGAGCTTGGCAAAATGCAGAAAGAAGTAAAAATGGTTACCGTCTCCAAGGAACTTGACATGGTGATGGATGGTGTCATGTACGCCATGCGTGCAGCTGGCTATCCTATCTCCGACCGCAAGTTTCTGGGCTACCACCGTATTGTGAAAGCTTATGCGTGGCTGGACGGTCGGCAAACAGCGGACAAGACCGATCTTCTGAAGCTTATCAATTATCTGTGGATGGAGCCATCCGATATTCCGGGCATCAAGGAGATCCTCGAAGCACATTGTCTCGACCGCACGGATATTGAGGTTGGTAAGCTCCGTGAGCAGTATCTGGCGTCTTACCACGCCTTTCAGAACGACCGCGCAAACGGCTGCACCGTGGAAGGGATCATCAAGCTCCGCCGTGAACTGGTGGAAGCCTATAAGGCGGCGGTACTACTCAAAGATGAAGCGCATGGCGCAGAGCAGGCCAAGATCACAAATCTGCTGGAAGAGATGGAAGAAAAGAACCGCATCGCCCATGAAGGCACAACTTTGACGCATCTGCCGCTGAGTGAGCTGGCACTGCTGAACGATTTATAAGGAGGAATCCGTATATGCTAAATATTGCTATTATGACAGGTCGTCTGGTAGCTGATCCGGAGATTACTGTTGTAGGTGCGAATCAGAACCAGAAGTGCGCATTTCGCATTGCCGTACCGCGCCGCTTCAAAACCGAAAACGGGCCGGATTCTGATTTTATCAACGTAGTCGCATGGAACAGCAGAGCCGACTTTGTCGGCAAGCACTTCCATAAAGGGAAATGGATCAATGTCCTTGGCCCGCTTGTCACGCGCACATGGGAAAAAGATGGACAGAAATATTACGGCTTTGAAATCAACGCAGATCAGGTGAATTTTGTGGGTGACAAGGAGAAATCCGCCGACGGTAGCCAACCGGCATCCGCCCGCCAACCTGCGCCGCCACAAATCGACGATGACGGCGTGATCGACGAAAACGAAGATCTCCCGTTCTAAAAAACCACACGGGGCCCATCAAGGGCCCCATGTTTTACAGGAGTTGCGAAAATGAGAAAAATAAAATGGTTTCAAGATCCGAACCAATTCTATGCAATCTATAATCAGCTCATGAGCAGTCGGCCCAAATTGGCTCTCAGTGCCCATCTATTTTACAGCCTGCCCCTTGAAGATACCGTGTATGAAAGCGTCTGTGGACAGGTGCCGGGACTTTCGGGTATCATCGAAAGAGGTAAGGCCGAGAGCCCTCATTTTGAAAACATTATGCGCGATCTGTTCCAAAGCCTCTATTCGCTGCAGGCGGTATGCCGCCCTGCAGAGGATCTTACGGAGAACGCAAGGTTTGTCAGCCTGCCGATCTTCGATGTACTCAGGAATGAAGCGCATTTTGCCAGGCTGCACGCAGAATGCTGCGGCCGGGCAAAGCTGGCCGGATGTGCCGTGTTAGAATTCGCGGACCGCATATTGGCAGATCTGCACACACTTGCCCCATCTCTTGCGCCGGAAAAGCCGGCGGCCCAGATACTGGAGCACAAATCGCAGACACTACAGCAGGAGCTGACTCGCACGGAAAAACTGCGCAGGCAATACGAGGCCGCACCATCCCGGGATGGGTTTCTCCGAGCTTCCAAAGCGCTGGCCAAAGCCTATAGCACCGCTCAGCAAATCAATAACCTGCGCAAACTCAACGAGGAAATGCTTGCAGGAGACAAAAGCCGACGGGAGCACACTATCCGCGACGCGTCGCAAGCTGCCCAAAAGCGCGCCCAGGAACTATGCAGTATCAATAATTCATGGGGCATGAGCGCAAGTGGACGCATGGAGCAGGACATTGATCTCGCTCTCGTGGATGAGGTTCGCAACAATGACCTTCTCTGCCGGATATCCAAATACCTCGGCTCTTACCGTCAGCTGCTTGAGGCACGCGCTTCCAGTGCATACATCTACCATGGCGGCGAAAAATATGACATCACCCTTGGCAAAGATCTTCGGAGAGCTTTGTCATCGGAACTGGCCTATCTCTCACACCCTGTTTCCACAGTACTTCTCTTTGATAAACTCTCCCGCGGGCTGTTGCGGCAATACAAAAAGCGGGAAAGAGTTACGCGGGGAGAAGGCGATGTCATTATCTGTATCGACGAGTCTGGCTCCATGCGTTCCCACAATAAGGATGCCTGGTCAAAAGCCATCGCCTGCGTGCTTGTAGAGCATGCAGTACAGCGAAAAAGAAACGCTGCTATCATCCGCTTCGCGCGGGCCGGAAGCGCCAAAAGCTATGTGTTCCGCCATGACAGTTGCAGCCGGGCTGAGTTGATGCATGCAGTCTCACTGTTTTTCGGCGGCGGTACAGATTATGTTACACCGCTCACGGAAGCAGTTTCACTGCTCGACAAAAGATGCGTTCAGCGTGCGGACATCGTATTTATCACTGACGGCGTATGCAGTGTCCATCCCGAATTCTGCACCTGGCTGCACGGAAAACTCGCTGAGCACAAGGCAAGTGTACTCGGAGTGCTTTTGGACCGCGGCAAGCACCTGGATTTCACGCTGGCGCCATTCTGCAAGCAGATTTTTCGCACCAGTGAAATGGAACCTGACAGGATCGTACATGAGCTGACAGCGTGAGCCGCTGATCAGCACCATAGTAACAAAAAATGAGGAATTGAACGAATGAAATTACATCACAAAAGCAAACGAACACTTCATTTTCAAAAAGGTGACGTGTGCCCATTCTGCGACGCTGCAGAAGAGTCTTTGAAACATTCATACAGTGATTACCCTGTTGGCGGAATGTGTCTATTCCGTGGAATGCCCGCAGTGCGGAGCACAGTTTGTTGAAAGCTATACACTGGTTTTTGCAGGCATAACCGTACGAAATTTATCGCACACACACCAAAGATATATATCACGTTTGAGATCACGATTTTTATGACGGAGAGGAAAAACAGATGTTTCAAGTAACCTTTGTTTTCGATAGCCATGAGGATGATTTCTGGCCTTCCTACATTGGCCGCCAATGCCGGGAACTGATCCATCTGCGCGACTGCCTTGCCTTTCATGCAGAGGAAGTAAACCGTATTGCAAAGACTGCTGCGTCTCCCATCACGCTATGCAATCCAACGCCGGACAAACCGGGCAGCTGCAATACACCCGTTTGCCTATGACCGCTCTGAAACCATCAGAAACTGTCTAAAGCGTCGAACAGGGAAAGCACCTCTGCAGGAGGTGCTTTCCCTCTTAACAATAAGAAGGAGGCCGTGATGAAAAACGGAACATCTTAAATGGGAAGATATTTGTTTATGCGCACACGCAACACCTCAACTCGGAAGCACATAAGTCTCAAAAAATTCCGCGCCCCCTTTGAGAGCTTCCCGAGGACACCGAACCCATCTCATCCAATCCTAAAAACGCTCAGGAGGAATGTGCAAATTGAAACAAATCGGAAATCTCGCTGTTGCCTGTGCGCATCGGCGCGATGTAAAAATGGAAGTCTTTGATCATGGCGTCATCGTGCGGATCTGGCAGCCTCCACGAGAAGTCACACATTATTTTCCATGGGACGCGGACAACGCCATATCACAGCTCGTATATGAGCTGAACCATGGAAATTATGCGATAAAAGTCAACTATCGGCCGCTGGCGGGATAACGAGGCGTCTTTTGCAGATGCAAAAAAACAGAAGCACTCACTCTGACCGAATACTGTATGCCGGTGTCCTGCAAAGATCGTATCGGCCCAATATTCTTCAAATCGTGAAATGAGGTATACTTTATGGATATTAAAGACCGAATTCATGGATATTAAAGACCGAATTCAAAAATTGCTCGCGCTTTCCGTCAATCCCAATGAAAACGAAGCCAAAGCCGCGCTCTTGAAAGCGCAGGAACTGATGGCCAAGCACAAGCTTTCCATGGCGGACTTTGAAACTGCCCCCGAATCAGAAGTAGTTCAATACAACACTGGAATTCAATGCAGCAAGCGCAAAAACGAATGGGTCGTAGCCTTGGCCGACGTGTTGGCCGCCCATTACTGCTGCCGTTCTTACCGCACTCGGAAGAAGGGCAAACAGATCAATACGATCATGCTGACCGGCTTTTCCGAGGATGCTGAGGTCTGCACTGGCATCATAAAATATGCAATCGCCTGTATCAACACCTGGATCATACAGATGGAGAAAAAGCTCCCGGAAAAAACCACGCTTTATGTGCGCCGCTCTGTCCGTGACAGCTACGCATATGGGTATATTCGCGGGATAAAGTCGGCATTGAAGCAGCAGCGTGAAAAGCACCAGGAATGGGGTCTTGTGCTCGTTGTACCGCAAGAGGCCAATGCTTTTGTTGCAGATATGAAAAAAGCTTCTTTCCACGGGAAAAGTGTGCACATCCCATCCGTCTATAACGAAGGTTTCCGGGATGGCGTCAAGTTCGCTCCGGACAATATGCTGCCTGGAAAGGACACCGCATAAGGCCTTTATAGCGCTCAAAAACAATGCGGACAGCATCTGCAAGCTATCCACTATAAAAACAGGGCTGGCGAGGGTACTCCCCTCACCGGCCTTGTTTTCATTTCAACTGATCCAGTTCGTGCTGAATATATGCGGCATCATACAGCCGCCTCCAGATTTGTTTTTCCAGCCAGTGGAGATAAAATTTGTGCTGCGGATGACGTGGATCGTCAATAATATCCAAAAAATCGAGATATTCCTCTGTACTCCCGATATCCTCTGGCGGTGCGTCTCCTTCACCAGCAATCAATTTGGGTCCGCCCTCATACTCCTTGAGTGCGCCATTCACATTCAGCAAATGTATCCACTTGCTGCGAAAATCATACGTATACAGCATTTGAGCCTGCCAAGGCAGGGAAACGTCCTTCAGCCGCTGTTCCGAAGCCAGGAAAACACCATCAACGTCTGCTATATGCGGGTCAACGATACTGATTCCATTGATATCGAACTGGTAGGGGTGTCTGTCCTGCCAGGAAAAAACACATTGAATGATTTTGTGAAGCTGAACAAATGTGGCATCTCCCGGCACAACCACCCGGCGCCAAGCCTTGTATCGCTCGAGGTCAAGCGTTACCGTAAGATCAATTGCCCCTTTTTCCATGACTGCGTACTCCTCAACATCATAATACTGTCTTTTCCCTCGGACGTTTATTTTGGCATAGCCGTGCTCAGATACAGAAAGCAGCATATAAAGGAACTGTTCTTTTCTGCGCCTCAAAGCCAAAATTTGGGGCAGAGAGTTTAATGGAATATTCCGATGCGTAAGTTTCCATATAGGCATTCAAAACTCTTCCATATCCATAGGGTGCATCGTCTTGATAGCCACTTTTCCCACAGGAAAAGAAAACTTCTCCCGGTTGACAGCCACGCCCAGCCAAACTTCCAGCGGCAATCACATGGTATTTCGGCGTATTTTCACGGAGGGCTTTCAGAGAGGCCCATACACGCTCACACAACTGCACTTCATCAAATATGAGCAAGGTCTTCTCTTGGATGATCGTTTGCCCCGCAAGATGTGAAAGACTTGGAATCAGATAATCTGATTTAATGCTTTCGACAAAAGTATCTGCCAGCTACGGGTTGGTTTTAAAGTTAAAATACGCCACATTTTCATAGTATTTGCGCCCAAATTTCAAAATGGCGTAAGTCTTGCCGACTTACCGCGCCCCCTGCAGGATCAATGGCTTACGATATGGACTGTCTTTCCATTTTTCAAAAATAGTTGAACCCTTCTGTAACACGGAGACCAACACCGTCTCGGAGATTTTGCAAGTCTCCCCCAACACCTAAATAATGCTGATATATAGCATTTTGACTTTCGTTGATTACGATACTTCCTTTCGAACCATGGTTTCGCCGACACTTTCCATGAACCGCCCGTTCAGACGCACCACATTCTGCCGCAATTTCTGCTATTGTATCCGCCATATATCATCACCACGCTTCCAATTCAGCACAGCCATCAAAACAAATCGCTATGAGAACCTGTCCTTATCAATTTCAAAATCAAGGTCTCGCGATAGACCTTGTATACGAGTAACCAATCCGGCTCAATGTGACACTCCCTCATGTCCTTATAATTTCTGGAATTTGTGAGAGCGTGATTCCGATATGACTCCGGCAATGGCCGCTCATTGCATAACATTGTAACTACTTCTTCCAATTTCTTCGGATTGCAGCCTCTCTTGATTGCGAGCTTATAATCTCGTTTGAATTGCCCCGTAAACTCCGGCTTAAGCATTCAGAGCCTCCATCAGATCCGCAACACTATCAAACGGTCCGTACATATCCTCACCTTTTTCTGCCGCTTCCATCGCTGCGTAGGTGACCGCGTTCGGCTCGTCAGTCTTAACCTCAAAGGGAAGTCCATGACAACGAAGCGCCTGTCTATAAAAAATGCCAGTTGCTGTACTCAAATCCATCCCAAGAGACTTAAAAAGAGCTGCCGCCTGTGCTTTCAGCTCCGGTTCCATTCTAATCGTCATATTTTCTTTTGCCATACAAAGCACTCCTCTCTGTTAGCTTATACCATTATTATATTCAAAATCCATTCATCTTGCAAGTGCATCGCAAATGTTTATTGCAACATCTTTTGAAGGCCAATTTTTGAAATGCGTAACAGTACAGCATATTTAAGGGTAAAAAAAGTTTCGTTTTACGGCTTATTTTCGGCTGGGTAATATAAAATGCATTTTGCACCGGCCAGCACGTCAGCGGCCACACGACACAACGCCAGCGGCTACCTAATTAAGCATCAGAATTTGGTTCTCTCATATAAAATCGAAAGCAATTTTTCGGTCTGCCCGATGACTTCATCCAGCTTATTCGTCTGCTGGCTGGATAGCAGTTTTTTCTGTAATTCTGTCGTCTTTTTATCTAAAGCAGTACGGCGTTCCAGATAAATGTCGGCGGAAATCACTCCTTTTGAATGCAGCTGTGTCAAGAAGTGGACTTGTTTCAGACTTTCTAAAAGTTCTCGATTTATCATTATTACGTCCGGATGACTGCATTGGTCACGCCGTTTTATCTCCTGTAAATCTTGTAGCAAAGCATCTAAATAGTGTCTACACAAGATCAGGTCAAAACGGTACACCAAATAGCAATGCAACGAATTTGCACAGCAGCCAGAAAAGATGTTGTAGTTTTTGCATATCGAGTAG
>OAVM01000427.1_pt1 | contig 14231 bp, 13 predicted proteins | sample 1476421 | NCBI WGS metagenome assembly OAVM01 (sample SAMEA2580099, study PRJEB22360) | human gut metagenome | biome: human gut; feature: human-associated habitat; material: faeces | place: Denmark | collected 2008/2010
CACGTGCGCGTTCATCGGCTTCGTATACGGTACAGCCACTGTGGCGCGAGGATGCGTGGCAGACGTTTTTGCTGCGGGACGGCGGGCGGGAGGGGGCGTGCCGCAGCCTGTGCCGGGGCAGCCACACGCTCTGTGTGGCCATAACACATCCCGAGCAAAACGCGAACGGCCTGGAAGCGTCGGGCATGGATGTGCTGCGCATTCTTCCCTGGGGGATGCAGAGCGCTTTCGCCAAGACCCGGCCCGGATACGACGCGGAAACGGCGCTGTTTAACGCAGCGGCGGTATTGGGCGAAAAGCTTACGGCCTGCCGGCTGAGGCAGATCGCCGATGTTGTGCATTATCTGGATGAACAGAACGGCTATGAGCGAGTTGTGTTTGTTGGGCAGGGGCCTGGCGCCCTGCTGGCGCTGCTGGCGGCGGCGCTACTGCCAAAGGCAAGAGGCGCCGCGCTATTGGAGACACAGCTTTCGTTTGACGCGCTGTTCGAAGCAGATTATTATTTCGCCCCGGAAACGGCGTTTGAAACAGGCCTGCTGCGGTTGTGCGATTTGCCGGATCTGGCAAAGCTGGCCGGCAGGGTGTGTGCATTCACCCCCAAAAACCCGGCGGGCGGGTCGCTGGCCCCACATACGCCCACGCCTATTCCGGCGCACTGGGAAAAGGACGCCCTGAGCGCGGCGGCCGAGTGGTTGGAGGATAAGTTATGCTGAAGTTTGCAGACTGCAATATGGCGGTGGGCCAACCCAACGCCATTTCGGGCTGGCGCATTTACGACAGCGCGCAGATCGCGTGCCAGGCGCAGCGCTGCGGCATCCAGAAAGGGCTTGCCTTCTGCAATGCGGCGCTGGATCTGCATCCTCTCGACGGGAATGCCGAGATGTGTCTGATTTGCCGACGGGAGCCTTTTTATCTGCCTGTGTGGATGGTGATGCCCAATCATACTGGCGAATTTTGGAACGTGGACGAGCTGGAGCGCCGCATGAGGTTGGCGGATGTACGTGCGGTACGCCTAGCGCCGAAATACAATGTGCTTGGCTATTCTTTGCGCGATTGGTGCAGCGGCGAACTGTTGGATATGCTGGAGCGTACCGGCACGCTGGCACTGATGGATGCCGATCAGTCCGATTGGGAGACAGTGCACGCCGTGTGCTGTGAGCACCCCGGCCTCAAGCTGGTGATCACCAATCTGTATTATCGCCATGCACGTTACATTTTTCCATTGCTGCGGCAGCATCCGCGGCTGTATCTGGAGACGTCGGGGCTTAAATCGTTTTGCCTTTTGCAGACGCTCTGTGAAAAGGTAGGGGCGGAAAAGCTGTTGTTCGGTAGCAATTTGGGCACGTTTTCGCCGGGAAGCGCGGTTTGCCTTGTGAGTTATGCATGTATTTCTGAGAACGAGAAAGAGGCAATTGCCGCACGTAATCTGGAAGCCCTGCTGGAGAGAAAGCTGGTGGATTGAAATGGAACACGGACAAACGCTGGCGCAGGCCGCGCGCAGCGGCGCGACGCTGACCGGAGAATTTGTGGTGGACTGCCACATGCACAACGCCCGCGTGGCCAAATTCTTCAGCCGGTTTGAGCATTATCGCGATCTCATTACCCAGATGAACAGGATCGGCGTCACCTGTGGGGTGGTGTCGAACCTCTGGACGACGGGCGAGCACTGGCAGGCCTATCCGGAAATGCTGGCCATGTGCGAGACCTATCCCGGCCGGTTTTGGGGTTATCTGGCCCCAGATCCGCATCGGGACGATCACCGCACAGAGATGGAAAAGTTTGCCGCTTGCCCTTGTTTTCGCGGTGTAAAGCTGCACCCAGTTGAGCATAAAATGGATTTTGAGTGCCCCGAGTACCAATATGTTTATGCATGGGCGGGCGAGCGCGAGTTTCCCGTGCTGTTGCACACATGGGGGCAAGAGGTGCTGCGCTTTCATAAGCTGGCGCAAAGCTTCCCGCGCACAATATTCATTTTGGGGCATTCCGGCGGGGAGGAAGACGCGGCGCGCAGCGCCATTGAGGTGGCGGCCCGCCACGAGAACGTTTATCTGGACACGGCCTGCAGCTATGTGTGGTACGGCGCGGTGGAGGCTATGGCGCGGGGCGCGGGCGCCTGCAAGGTGCTGTATGGCTCGGACGCCTATTGGAACTCTATGGAGGCCGCAGTGGGCCGCATTTTGTTGGCTGAGCTGACGGATGAAGAAAAAAGGCAGATTCTGGGCCTGAACGCAAAGAGGCTGTTTCACCTGGATCAGCCGCAGAGAGGGTGAGAATATGAGCCTGAAAATCGAGCATGCGCATTTGGTTTTGCCCTATCAGGTGCTGCAGGACGCTTGGCTAATCAGCCGGGAGGGAAAAATCACAGCATATGGGTGCGGCGTTTCGCCGCAGCAAACGTTTTCTACTGTGGTCGACGCAAAAGGACAGTATCTCACGCCGGGCTTTGTAGACCTGCACGTCCACGGGGGCGCGGGGGCCGATTTCCGGGATGGGGAAGAGGCTGCCTTTGTTCGGGCCATGCAGGCCCACCTGGCCGGAGGCACCACCACAATGCTGGCCACGGTGTCCAGCACAACGCTGGAGGGCACGCTGGAGAGCCTTCGTATATACGAGGCCATGCGGCAAAGGGAGGCGCAGCTTCCGCCGTTGCCGAGGCTGGCCGGCGTCCATCTGGAAGGACCCTATTTTTCGCAAAAGGAGCGGGGCGCGCAGGATGAGACGATCATCCGCCTGCCGGATGCGGCGGAATACGAGCGTATTCTGGAGCAGGCCCCCTGCTTGCGCCGCTGGTCCATCGCCTGTGAACTTCCCGGTGCGCTAGAGCTGGGCGAGCGTCTGCATAAGCGGGGCATTATGGCCAGCGTCGGCCATTCCGACGCCACCACCGCACAGGTGTACGAGGCTTTTGGACGCGGGTTTCACAGCGTAACGCATTTGTATTCCGGCTGTTCGGTGCTGCACCGCAACGGGCCGCACCGGGAGGGCGGTGTGGTGGAGGCCGCGTTTCTCATCGATGAAATGGATGTGGAGGTCATTGCAGACGGCGTGCATCTGCCGCCGGATTTTCTGCGGCTGATCTATAAGATCAAAGGCCCAGAGCACATTGCACTGATTACCGATTCCATCCGCGCCGGCGCGGCGGACGTGCCGGAGGGCACCGTTGTGTACGATGATAAGGAGGGACGCCGGCCCATTTGCATAAAGGGCGGCGTGGCCGTGATGCCGGACGGCAAAAACTTTGCAGGTAGCATCGCCACAACCTCGCGGCTGGTGCGCACGATGGTGCAGCGTGCCGGCGTTGAACTGACGGCTGCGGTGCGCATGGCGGCGCTTACACCCGCGCGTATGCTGGGTATGGACGCCGAGATTGGCAGCATCGCCGTCGGCAAGCGGGCGGATCTGCTGCTGCTGGATAGCGGCCTGCAGGTGCAAGGCGTGATACGGGATGGAAAGCAGGTTATCGATAACCGCTTAAACTAAACTGCAGAAAGGACGAAGAAACATGAAACTGAAAAATGTTTCCCACTATGCAATTTACGACCAAAAATTCGACAACTGGAAATCCGAGGTGCTGGATCGGTGGACGTATGACGATTTTGTCCGCGATCCGCAATACAAGAAAAAATGGATTTCCATTACGTCGCTGGCGTATCACCAGCCGTCGGACGCCGTATATCTGGGCATCGGTAGTTTTTCAGCTGAATTGCTGTGGAAATTTGACCGTAAGGCCAAAACCATCACCTCCTGCGGCTACGAGAAGGTGGGCGAGCCGTTTGACGCCAAGTTTCACCGCTCGCTGGAATTGGATGGCAATACGCTGTATGGCGGTGTTGCGCTGTTCCATGATATCGACAAGCAGTTCACTGCAAAGGGCGGTCGCCTTGTAAAATATGATATCAACACCGGGGAGTTTACGTTTCTCGCACGGCCGTGCCCGCCGGCGTATATCCAGTCCATCGCGCTGGATCGCAAGCGCAGGATCATCTATGGGTTTGGCGCAGTACCGGAGGTATTCTTTCGCTACGACATCGACACGGGCAAGAGCCGTGTGATCGCCCATATCGGCAACGCCGCGGAATTCTGCGAAGCGCATAACCCCGTCATTGATAAGGACGGCAACGTGTGGGGCACTTACGGCATCCTGCGGGCGTTCTCGTACCGCACCGGCCCGGATTCGCTTCGGCTGTTCCGCTATTCGCCGGATACGGACGAGATGACATTCTTTGACCACGGCCTTCCCCGCACTGATGACCCGGCCGATAAGAGCAAGCCGGATACGTCCATTCTGGGCCCGGACGGCATGATCTACATCGGCACCGACGCGGGCTCGCTGATCCGACTTGATCCCGCTACTGCACAAGCCGAATTGCTGTGCTGCCCGTCGCCTGAAAGCCGCAGGCTGCCCGCGCTGGCTTTTCATCCTGAAAATCGGCTGCTTTATGGTATCTGCGGTGAACACTATAAGACTAAGCTTTTCGCTTATAATACCGAAAAAAGAGAGCTGGTGTTTTCTCAAGACGTGGTATGCGAGCAGGATGGCTTGCGGCCGGATCGAATTCATCACATGATATTTGCCGGATCCAATACGATTTATGCCGGCGAAAACGATAACAATGACCGTTCCTCTTATTTGTGGGAATTGGAGCTTGAGAACTGATTTGATAGAGTCGCAAATGGGGAAACCCATTGAAAATATATCATAAAAAATGGAGGTCATGATATGAAAAAGCGGATCGCACTTTTCCTTGCAATCGCAATGATTGTCACGCTGTTGGCGGGTTGCGGTGGAGGAACGTCCTCCACGCCGTCATCTGCACCTGCTTCGGGAGAGGGAAGCGGGTCTTCTGCACAGCCTGTGGGCACAGACAAGCTGGTGATTTGGTCGTACATGAATGAAGGCGAACCGATTTCTACTTGGGAGCAGTCCATTGTGGATGCTTACAGTGCTGAATATCCTGATGTAGAGGTGGAAATCGTGTTCTGTGGCCGCGAGATCGCCTCTCAATTTCAGACAAAGCTGAATGATAAGGAAGCTGATGATTTCCCTGACATCATTATCCAGAACACTGGAGTCTTGGCACCTCTGGCGCAGGAGGGGCTGTTTGAACCTTTGGATGAAGCCCTCACAACACCGGCTTACGACCAAGACAAAACATGGGGAGAAACTTTTATCCCCAATCTGATGGAAAGCATGAAAATAAACGGCGTGAGTTATTTCATTCCGGAGAGTATGTATACGCACGGCTTTTTCTATGATGCAGCGATGTTCAGAGAGCTCGGTCTGGAAGTGCCGAATACTTGGGATGACCTGATGGATGTCTGCGAAACTTTAAAAGAGAACGGTATCGCCCCCGTTACATTGGATGGTACCACCGATTTGTATAATGAGTGGTGGTTCATCCGCTTTGCCGAACGCTTAACGACAATGGAAAAAATCCATGCGGCGGCTAAGGGGGACGCAGCCTTTGCAGACGAACCTGCTTTTCTGAAAGCAGCGCAATATGTGGCTACATTCAGCGAGAATGGTTATTTCCAAGACGGAGCGGCAGGTTCTGTGTTTCCGGCCGCGCAGGCGTTGTTCACGCAAGGCAAAGCGGGATTGCTGTTCTGCGGCGCATGGATTCCTACGGAGATGGCCAGCCAGACCCCTCCCGAAATGGAAATGAAAATGTTCGCGTTGCCGGAGTTGCCGGATTCGGTCTCTCCTTGGCATGAAGAAATCTGGAGCAATGCGGCGGGCATCACGGTAGACGGCAAGAATAAAGAGAATGCCATCAACTTCTTAAAGATATTTTCTTCTATGGGCGTGCAGGAAGGGCTTACGGCATTGAAAAATCCCTCGCCTTTGGTAGGCGGTCCAGCTACCCAGGAACTTGATCAGATTGAGAATATCGTCAATAACGCTACCAGCATCAGCGGTAACTATGGGGATCTGCAGCAATATGGCGATTGGTTCGTCAATGTGCTTGGGCCGCTCTCTACTCAGTTGATCAACGGTGCTATTACACCAGAGGCTTTTATCACGCAGTTGGATACCGATACGGCAGCTTTTTATCAATAAAGATTGATCCGGCGCCGTGCACGAGCCAAGTGCGTGTACGGCGCCCCCGGATTTAAGGTGCGTTTAGCTGTGAATCCGAAACTTTGATTTAGGGAAGTGATTGTATGAACAGAAAGGTAAAGCCGTGGATCGTTGCGACGTTTCTGCTTCCGGGATTGCTGATGTACGGATATTTCTTTTTTATCCCTGCTATTCAGTCATTCTATTACAGCCTCACGGAATGGAATGGGTTTAAAGCAGAAAAAGTTTTTATCGGGCTGGATAACTTTATTTCATTGCTGCATGACAAGACATTCCTTCAGGCATTGGGCAACACAATGCTATTTCTATTGCTGGGCGGTGTGCTGATTTTTTCTATTGCGCTGCTGTTTACATATCTAATTACCCGTCCTGGTTTTCGGGGGCGCAAGGCTTTTTCCAACTTTTTCTATTTCCCCAATATGATTTCTCAGGCCGCGTTGGCCGTGCTATGGGTATTTTTCTTCAATCCGGAGTTTGGCCTTTTGAATATGGTGCTGGAAGCGATAGGTTTGGGAGAATGGTGTATCCCTTGGTTGGGCTCTCGCATGAGCGGTATGGTATGCATTATCGCTGTGTCTTGTATCTCTTTTGTGGGGTTCTATTTGATTCTATTGCTGTCAGGCTGTGATAAAATACCCAATACTTATCAGGAAGCGGCGTCTATCGACGGTGCTACCGATTTGGTGTGCTTTTTCAAAATCACGCTTCCTCTGTTGCGAGACGTGCTGGTGATCTCTATTTCGCTGTGGATCATCAACGCCATTAAATACTTTGAGTTGATTTGGGCCATGTTTAAGGGGAAGAGCACCATGCTCAATACCCTTGGAACGTATATGTTCACCATGGCTTTTGGCGTGGACGTACCCGTCTTCAAGTTGGGATATGGCTCCGCTATTGCAGTGGTAATGTTTTTGATGGTGGCGTTGTTTGTGGGAGGATTCCGCAAAATTTTTGACCGGGAGGATCTGCAGTATTGATTCGAGGTTCTATATAACGCATAAGAGGTGATAAAGATGAAAAAGAAACGCAGAAACATCTTTTCCTATATGATTTTGAGTGTTTGGTCCCTGATTATCATTGGTATTTTGGGATGGGTGTTGATGAGCTCTTTCAAGACGAATCTCGAAATTTACCAGACTCCTTGGGCAATGCCTGCGAAAGCTACACTGGAAAACTATCATAGCGCATGGAGCACCATGAAGATGTCCAGCTATTTCATGAACAGTGTAGTTATCGTGTTTGCATCTATTTTAGGCTGTACGGTTATCTCAGCGCTGACAAGTTTTGCATTGACACGATATGAATTCAAAGGGCGCAAAGCACTGTTGAATCTGCTTATCTTCAGTATGAGTGTACCCTCTCAGCTGCTTTTGATCCCCCTGTATGATCAGCTGTTGAATTTGGGGCTGGTGAATACGCGTACAGGTCTAATATTAATTTATATCGCGCTATACTTTCCTTTCAGCTTGTTCGTACTCACAGGTTTTTTTCGAACGCTTCCTAAGGAGTTGGAAGAATCGGCTATCATAGACGGATGCGGCGAGGTTCGCATGTTTGCCCGCATTATGCTGCCGTTGGTGCAGCCGGGGTTGATTTGCATCTCGGTATTCAATTTTGTGAGCATCTGGAATGAATATATGCTCGCACTGGTGTTTGCCTCCAAGCAAAATTTGCGGACGATCTCCCTTGGAATGTACGCGTTGAAAGATTCCATGATGTATACTTCCAACTGGGGCGGGCTATTTGCTGCCATCGTCATCATGCTGATTCCTACAATCATTATTTTCCTCACGCTGCAAAAATATGTCATTCAGGGCCTGACATTGGGTGCAGTAAAGGGGTAAAAGACTCATCAGGCGTATCCTGAAGGGGCTGCTATGCAGGGATAACATGAGAAACTACGAATGAAGCTTTAAAGGTGATTCCCAGCCTGACGAGCTGACATAAGGCTCATTTTGGCCAGAATAGAGAAATACGTTGGAAATGGAGGCTGAAAACAGCCGGAGCAGACAACCTGTTTTTGTGAGGCCTGCTCCGGCTGTTTTTTTCATATGGGAAAATAATTTTGAAAGCAACTCTGTCCTACGTTGCTCCATCAAATTAATAATTACAAGACAGCAGGATAAAGTTTTCTGAGCTTGTATCGTAAGCGCCCAACGAAACCACGGTCTTGCGAGAGAAACATAAACATGGGAGAATAGAAATACAGAATCCGAGCATGTATTTGGGGAGCACTCTAAAAAATACATGCAGCCAGAGAAGATGGAAAAGAGAGCACTGGCAGTTTGCGAAGAGCGATGGTACAATATCATGGCATGCGCGAAGCGCAGCGGACAGGCAGTCAAAGCATAGTGCGCGGAGAACGGCGTAGCCGCTGTCCACCTTCTACAGGTGGCAGAGGAAGCTGCGGAATTCTCTGCCGGAGACACAGAAACTGCCGCGGTACTCATTTGAAGAACTCGAGCGGCCTTCGATGGAACATTCAACCCCCATCTTCGGTCAAATCGTCATGTTTCAAAGCTCTGTTCAACTGGCGCTACACGGCAGCGGCCAGCGATGACTCTTTTGTCATGGGCAAAAAGGGAGTCCTGCACGATGGAAAAAAGCTTGACGGATCCATCATGCGGATGCGAAGGGAAATATGCTGTATGACAGACCTGCCATAACTTTGGCTCTCAGAGGGTATAGCTTTTTGAATCTGAGCGAGCGAACAGGTTTACGACGTAGGTGAGGCAAGGCGGGCTTCACTGAAGAGGCTCAGAATTCGATTGCTTGCGTTTCGTCACGGCCCGAGCATTGAAAAGCCGTGAATCATCGTAGGCAATGAGAACGCCTTGCCACCAGAATGATTTCATCATTTCAAAAAAAGAGGGAGGGCCATAAGGGCCCTCCCAAAGTGTAGTATCTGCAATATTTCAATGAATCAGCCTGCCAGGCATTCAAGCAGCGGAGCGCCGTATATACCTTTGTGTGGTGCGTCCAAGCTGATTGTCTGTGGATGCCGATGCCAGTTCTGCTTACGCCTCTCGGTGTTGACGGCAGATTTCATGGCAGACACAGCCAATAGTAAAACTGTACCGCCGCAGTTCTGGAAGAGTGGACCAACGCTTGACCGTCAAAAGATAGCGTAGGGCGATGATTTCAAACCGGTCGTTGACCGGCAATTTGTACTCGCGGAAGAACCACCAGACAATTGAGAGATATTCTTAATAATATGATTACTCAGTTAGATGGAGATATGGTTCGCACGGAAACTGTATTACCCAATGGTAAGACTTTGTATGCAGAAATAAACATTAGGGAAAATAAAACTTTTTACTGTAGGGGAAAACATCCGTGACGAAGGCGATATGTTTCTTAGCCGGGAGTTTTTTTATGGGCAACAGGGAACACAGAGAGGCAAAGCGCACTGATGTGTTCTGCACGGAGCTCAGTCTCGGTGATGGGAAGTAAACAAGGCGGTGTGCGACCTACACTTGCTGTGCAAAACGACGCGGGCAACCGCTACAGCGACGTGAGCATCGCTGTCACCATTTTTAAATAGGACAAAACGAATCTGCCCACGTAGATTGGGTTCAAGGCGGGTACGGGCGGCCTGTCCCGCAATAGTGTGGTGCGGATGGAACAGGTGCGCGCTGGAGAAGCGCCGTCTGCGCGACGCGCGGAAAGGTTGAGCCGGACGAGCAGCGCAAGATAGACGAGGTACTGGGAATCAACTTCAGCTGGAGAGATATTGAAGCCTCGGAAGGCGCTTACAGCGTTGCGTGCAGGGGAAGTCTGTGGTATAATGCTTTAGAATTGCTGCGGCTGTGGCACGCACGTTGTGTGTTGCTGTGCGCAGGTTGCCATAGTCACAGGTGGGAGGAGACCGCGTGTTCACTGAAGTAAAGCAGACGAGCAAGCCGTTGCCTCAGCTCGTCTCCGAGGAGATTGAGAAGCTTATCGTCCTGGGGGAGTTTAAGCCCGGCGACCGCTTGCCCAGCGAGTATGAGCTGGCGCAGCGCCTTGGTGTGGGACGTAGCACAGTGCGCGAGGCGACGAAGGCGCTTGTGAGCCGCAATATTCTGGAGGTCCATCGAGGGAACGGCACGTTTGTGTGCGAGCAGACCGGCCTTGTGCAGGATCCTCTGGGGCTGCGTTTTCAGCCGGACAAAAAGCGGCTGGGCCTCGATCTGTGCGAGGTGCGCCTTATGATCGAGCCAGAGATCGCTGCGCTGGCCGCACAAAAGGCGACAGAGGAAGAGATTGCTCGAATGCAGGCGCTGTGCGACGCCATTGAGGAAAAGGTGCGCCGAAATGAAAATTATGGAGCGCTGGATCAGCAGCTGCATACGCTTTGGGCGGCGTGTACGCGCAACGCGATCATGCCAAATTTGGTCCCCATTCTGAGCCAGGCTATTCCTCTTTTTATCGATATCACGAAGCGTGCGCTGCAGATGCAGTCGCTGTGCACTCATCAGGCTGTTGTGGATGCCATTCGCGCGCGCGACTCCGAAGCTGCCCGGCAGGCGATGCGCGTGCATCTGGAAGACAATCGGCGAAGCATCGAGGCGCTGCCGGATGACGACAGCTGACGCAGTGCTTTAACAAGAGTAAAAAAGAGGCCGGTCTCTGTGCGTTTATACACGTACAGGGATCGGCTTTGCTTTTTCTGGCGCTTTTGGGCCATGTACCGGTCGGCAGAGGAGCAGGGGCGTTCTCCAGCGAGATTCTGCGGCGCTTTTCATCGGGGCAAAGCATCGGTAGAGGCCTGCAGAACGGCGGCCCGGTTTGTCTGTTTCTTTCAGAAAAGACCTTTGAATGTTTTCGTGCAAAGCGATAAAAAATGAAGTATAACTTTGTGGTCTTCCACAAAGTTCGAAAAAAGCCTTGACTTGCCGGTGAAGATTTGTTAATTTATAAGCGAAACATAAGACGTCTGATGTCTGATAAATGATAATGATATGGAGAATGGAAACAAGAAGGAGAGGGTGTGCGTATGTATCACAGCGAGGAGGTGCGCCGTCTGGCGCCTGAAATGGACCCGTTGCGCCTCGGGATGGGCTGGAAGCTGGAAGATTTAGAAAAACCGAAGGTCATTATCGAGAGCACCTTTGGAGACAGCCATCCGGGAAGCGCGCATCTGCTGAAATTTGTGGATACAGGCAGCCGCAGGCGGCCGGGCCGCGCGCTATTTCACAACGGATATCTGCGACGGCATGGCACAGGGCCATGACGGTATCAATTATTCTTTGGCCAGCCGCGACATGATCGCCAATATGGTGGAGATCCACAACAACGCCACTCCCTTCGATGCCGGGGTATTCATCGCCAGCTGCGACAAGGGGCTGCCGGGCCTTCTAATGGGGATCGGCCGAACAGACCTGCCAGCTGTCGTGGTGACAGGCGGCGTTATGGAGGCCGGGCCGGGCCCGCCGACCCTGGAGCAGATCGGTGCCTACAGTGCCATGTGTCAGCGCGGTGAGATCAGTGAGGCGCAGCTCACTTATTATAAGCACCATGCCTGCCCCTCTTGCGGTGCATGCAGCTTTATGGGCACGGCGGGCACGATGCAGGTGATGTGCGAGGCGCTGGGCCTTACACTGCCGGGCAGCGCGCTTTTGCCGGCCACCAGCGCGGATCTTGTGGAAGTGGCCAGAAAAGCGGGCGCACAGGCTGTGGAGCTGGCAAAGCGCGGCTTGACGGCCCGCGATATCGTGACGCGGGAGAGCTTTGAAAACGCCATTATCGTGCACGCGGCAATTTCCGGCTCTACAAACGCCATCCTGCATCTTCCGGCCATCGCCCATGAATTCGGCATTGAGATCGATGCCGACACATTCGAGCGCATCCATAAGAGTGCTCATTATCTGCTGGATGTGCGCCCCGCCGGACGCTGGCCGTCAGAATATGTCTATTATGCGGGCGGCGTGCCCGCCATCATGGAAGAGGTGCGTCACCTGCTCCACCTCGATGTGATGACCGTCACTGGAAAAACGCTGGGCGAGAACCTGGACGGGCTGAAGGTAGGCGGCTATTACGAAAAATGCGCGGAATATCTTAAAAAGACAGGGGTCAAAAAAGAAGATATCATTCGTCCGTTTGACGCCCCAATCGGAGATAAGGGGACCATCGCCATTCTGCGCGGGAATCTGGCGCCCGAAGGGGCTGTTGTGAAGCATTCGGCCGTGCCGGTAGAGATGCACAAGGCGCTTTTGCGCGCCCGCCCTTTCGACTGCGAGGAGGACGCCATTGCCGCCGTCATCGCCCACGACATCAAGCCAGGAGATGCGGTGTTTATCCGCTATGAAGGACCCAAGGGCAGCGGAATGCCGGAGATGTTCTATACCACGGAGGCGATATCCTCCGACCCGGAGCTGGGCAAGACCATCGCTCTCATTACAGACGGCCGTTTTTCCGGCGCGTCCAAGGGCCCGGCTATCGGGCATGTTTCGCCGGAGGCGGCCGAAGGCGGTCCCATCGCGCTGGTAGAGGAGGGGGACCTTATCCAAATCGATATCCCTGCGCGGGTGCTGGCCATAGTGGGTGTGCGGGGCGAGCGGAAAACGCCCGAGGAGATGGACGGGATACTGAAGGAGCGCAGAGCCGCGTGGCAGCCCAGGCCGTTGCGGTATCAGAGCGGTGTTTTGAAAATCTATTCCGAACATGCGGTCGGCCCGATGAAGGGCGGCTACATGAAGTGAAAATGAGGAGTGATGAAGCCCCATGGAAAAGCTGAGAACCGGTATCATTGGGTGTGGAAAGGTGGGCGATTTTCATGCCAAGGTCTATGCGGAGTTGCCCCAGAGCGAATTTGTCGCTGTCTGTGATGCAGACAGCGCGCGTGCGGAGGCATTTGCGTCACGCTATGGTGTGAAGGCGTATACGGATGTGGCCACAATGTGCCGCGATGCGAGGCTGGATGTGGTGAGCATCTGTACTCCGCACCCACTGCATGCCAGTCCGGCCGTGGCGGCTGCGGACTGCGGCTGCAATGTGCTTGTGGAAAAGCCTCTGGCTTCCAGCCTTGAGGACTGCGACGCCATCATCGCGGCGGAGAAGCGTAATCATGTCACTGTAGGCACGATGGTGCAGCGCCGTTTTTACCGCCCCTGCATGCGCATCCACAAGGCCATCGAGGATGGGAAGCTGGGCCGTCCCGTGCTGGGAATGGTGACGATGCTGGGTTGGCGCGACGAGGCTTATTATAACAGCGACCCCTGGCGCGGCACGTGGAAAGGCGAGGGAGGCGGCGTGCTGGTGAACCAGGCGCCCCATCAGCTGGATCTGCTGCTGTGGTACATGGGCGAGGTGGACGAAGTATACGGCGTCTGGAAGAACCTCAACCACCCTTATATCGAGGTGGAGGACACGGCTGTGGCTGTGGTTAAATTCAAGAGCGGCGCTGTGGGCAATATCGTTGTGAGTAACAGCCAGAACCCGGCGCTGTACGGCAGGGTGCACATTTTCGGTGAGAACGGTGCGGCCGCAGGTGTGCAGACCGATGGCGGCGCGATGTTCATCGCGGGCATGACGTCTATAACAGAACCGCCTGTAAATGATTTGTGGACGGTGCCTGGCGAAGAGGAAATGCTGCCTGTGTGGAAAAAGGAGGACAGCGACTTCTTCAACAGTGTGGACTCCATGTATTACTATCACCGCGAGCAGATCAAAGATTTCCTCGAGGCTGTGCAGAGTGGCAAAAAGCCGCTGGTGGACGCCACAGAGGGCAGACGCACGGTGGAGCTGTTCACAGCCATCTACCGAAGCACGAAGGATAACGCCATCATTAAATTCCCGCTGAAATAAGGGGGCAGGGAAAATGTTTATCTCTTACAATGAGGCGTGTGCGAGGGATTGCTCTACACTGGAGCAGGACCTCGTGCTGTGCGAAAAGGCCGGGTTCGATTATATCGAGATCCGCCTTGACATGCTGACAGATTATCTCAAACGCCATACGGTGGAGGAGTTGGCGGCATTTTTTTGCACGAGCCGGCTGAAGCCGCATGCCTTTAATGCGCTCTATCTGTATCCGGAATTTTTGAGCGAGGGCGACGACGAAGCACGTCAAAAGGAGCTTTTGGAGGAGTTCCGGCTTGGTTGTGAGGTGGGGAGAGCCATCGGCAGCCCTTACTTTTTCATTGTGGCGCCGCTTTCGCGCCACCGTTGA
>OAVM01000429.1_pt1 | contig 14194 bp, 9 predicted proteins | sample 1476421 | NCBI WGS metagenome assembly OAVM01 (sample SAMEA2580099, study PRJEB22360) | human gut metagenome | biome: human gut; feature: human-associated habitat; material: faeces | place: Denmark | collected 2008/2010
GCCGGGTCTGGCTGGCTAACACCCCATTATAAGGGGTACGAATAAAGTAACGGGGGGCACCAGCGAAGCATACGAATGATCGTCGTCTGACGATGGTCGATTTATTTTGCTTGCGCAGGGGCGAGCGTCGGGCAGATACCGGCGGTGGGCTCTGAAGTACTAACTCGGGTATTGGTGGTAGGTGATGAAGTACTGACTCGGGAATGACTCTCGGATGATTCAGGTTCTGATTCGCTGTCAGCCCGCGTAGTTGCTGGTCTGGCTGATTTCCTGTCGTCAGACGTTCAATGCCCGACTGCAGGTTATAGTCTGGTACACGAACACCTGACGACAGGTATCACTTACTTGGATAAGGTAAATCCCTCAAGAGGCAGCAACTACCTTGAAAAACGCCGCGGTAATACGCAGGCAGACGTGTCAGAACGTCTGTTAGCTAGGCATGTGGCTCCAGACCATTGCGTTTTGCTGTTTCCAGAAGGCTCATTATCTGTGCTGTGTGGTTCCCGGCCATCAGTGAAGCAGCGAATAACTGGGCCTTTCGTCCCATAACGACCGGGCGGATGGCACGCTCGCAGATAGATGCCTATTAATTTACAGCCCCCTTAATATACATCATGCTACTGAACTGAAAATTTTTGTGAAAATGATTCTCCCAAAATATTATTTAATATCAATACGTTTTGATGCCCTTGTTGCAACAAGGGCATTCTTTTATAAAAATAATATGATGTGAATTATGGCAAAGGAGCTAAACCTAACTCTTTTAGAAATTCGTTATATTTTTGAGTTGCTGATTTTATCTGATTATCCAGAGAAAACAGCTCTGCATGTACTGCAGTAAGATTGATTTCTTCTTCAGGTTCAGCTGTGCTTACATAGCGTGAGATGTTTAAATTAAAATCATTTTTCTCAATCTCTTCCATGCTGACGCGACGTGCGTAGCGTGGTTCCTCTTTGCGGAACTTGTAAGCATCAATAATTTTTTTTATATGATCAGAAGAAATCTGATTCTGCCGTTTACCCTTATTAAAGTGTTCTGCTGCATTGATGAATAATATGTCGTCAGGTTTTTTACATTTTTTAAGCACCAGAATACATACCGGAATACCAGTAGAGAAGAACAGATTTGCAGGCAGACCAATTATCGTATCAATATGCCCATCCTTCAGCAGCTTCGTGCGTATACGTGCTTCAGTACCGCTCCGGAAAAGTACACCATGAGGCAGGATGATTGCCATTACACCATCTTCTTTTAAAAAATGGAATCCATGTAAAAGGAAAGCGAAGTCAGCAGCAGATTTAGGTGCCAGACCGTAATTTTTAAAGCGCACATCATCAGCTAATGTTTCTGAAGGTTCCCAGCGATAGCTGAATGGCGGATTGGCAACAACCGCATCGAATTTGGGCATTCTGGACGGATTGGTCTCGCGTAACATATCCCAATCGTTAAGAAGGGTATCTCCGTGAAAAATATCAAATTCCGAATCTTTCACTCCATGCAGAAGCATATTCATACGTGCAAGGTTGTAGGTGGTGATATTTTTCTCTTGACCGTATATTTTTCCAATACCGTGCTGCCCCATGCGCTTGCGAATATTTAGGAGCAATGAACCTGAACCACAGGCAAAATCAAACACGCTGTCTATGTGTGAACGCTGCCCAGTGGCAGGTTCTTGGCTATCCAGCGTAACAATGGCAGATAAGATATCTGAAATATGTTGAGGAGTGTAGAACTCACCGGCTTTTTTACCTGAGCCAGCTGCAAACTGACCGATTAAATACTCGTAAGCATCCCCCAATGTGTCACTGTCGGTAGAGAACTGTTTCAACCCATCAGCAATTTCTTTGATTATCTTGCAAAGGCGGTCATTTCTCTCACCGTATGTTTTGCCAAGTTTTTCTGAGGCAAGATTGATTTCTGAGAACAGCCCTCGAAAGACACTGGCGAAAGATTCTTCCTCAATGTACTTAAAGCCTGCCTGTAATGTATTAAGCAGTTTCACATGTTGAGTCCGCGCCATTTCGGCAATGCTTGTCCAAAGGTACTGGGGTTCGATTACGTAATGCACTTTACGGCGCATTAATTTCTCAAACTCAGGAATGTCCTGCTCATTTTGTTCATACCACAGAGTTAATGGTGGTTGACGTTTCCCCTCTTTTTGTTTGGGGTAGTCTACTCCTAGCTCTTTTTGAGCCGCTGCTTCGTAATTATCCGATAGATATCGCAGGAACAAAAATGCTAGCATATAATCGCGAAAATCATCAGCATTCATAGCACCGCGTAGTTGATCAGCTATGTTCCAGAGCGTTTTGCCCAGTTTTTGTTTTTCAAAGTCAGTCATAGTTTCTCTTCACTTTCCTCAATCTGTTGGGGAAATAAATCAGGATTAAATGGATAGCGTTTCAGAAAATCATGCAAAATCTTTCTGAAATAAGTTTTATTTTCTTCAAGCATAGGTTGAGGCTCGAAAAGCGAATAGTTTCCATGGCTCAAAATATTGATGAGTCTCGAATGTAAAATCCTTTCAGGGTCATCAGCATCCTGCGCAATGCAGGCTGAGAAATTTGAGAAACCATGGAAGCTAGCTGATTTTTCCAGAACTGAACGTAACATATTGAAATGATAGGTATATAATTCACCTGATTGCTCCGCTTTATACAACTCAGTTAGTATCGCAACATGATGAAAGAATGGTGTCGCACCTGTATAAGTTAGGGAATAACTGCCATCAACCCGGGATCTTGATAAAAAGTAGGCTGCGACCTTTCTGGATTTACGAGCATCAAGTTCATTGTGCATGACATTGAAGAATAATGGATGATGAGACGAGATCATCACCTTCAATGGGTTATCTGCTTTGTTCAATAGTTGCGCCAGATGACTGCCAACTGTGATTGCGTTATGCTCATCCAATGAAGATATAGGATCGTCGATGTAGACATATTTTACCCACTGGTAAGCATCTGCACCATCAAGTGCTAATTGTACGATAGCTAAGAAGAAACACCAAATGAAGATATTTTCTTCTCCTCGTGAAACCTTGATGTTATCAATGATTTGACCATCTACAGTTCGTGAGAAGCGTATCGCCCATTCTTCTGTATCAATTCGAAAGTCGAAGTCTGTATAACGCTGCAATAACGGGCGTATACGGTTGTCCATTTCCAGCTCAAATAACCCCTGAAAAAATCGCGAATCCCTGTTGAGGAGCAAGCGTCGATCTTCATCACCTACCAGATCGTTGTTCCAGTGGAAGAGATCTTCGGTGAAAGCATTGAAATACAATGTATCGTGATTACCTGTATCCTTGAAGGCCATTGATAAACGAGTCTTACCTGTACCATTGTAGGCGTACAGCAGGATTGCCTTCTTGCTTATCAGTTCTGTGCGTAAGTGAGTACTAAGTGAGAACAAGTCAGCAAATGTTTTTCCTAGTTTCATAAGATCACCTCATTAACCTTAGGAAAAATCTGTTGCAATAGGCCCTTTTTAAAGGTTTTAAGTGTTTTAACTTTTTGAGCTTGAGCTACGATTAGGTTGTCGAAAGAATATAGACAATTAGCAATATCTTGTTGCTCTGCTTCTGTGGGAATAGGTAACTTAATTCGGCGTAGTTCATTTAATGAAAGAACTGTTTGCGAAGTTCCGACACTATGTTTGCCAACATACTCTGCATATTGAGCAAGTAATTCGATAAAGAATTTATTTATGCCTTTATTTATGCGAAAGACAGGGTAATATGTGCTAATAATTCCAGTTATACCTAAGTTGTTTTCGTTAAAATAAAATCGTCTATCATCACTTCTGCTGCGATATGTGATGTAATTTACAGGAATAATATTAAAGCCGACATTATTACGTTCTGTAATTCGTTCATTATCGTAATATTCACGTTGTTTGATAAGACCATTTCTAGCAGAAGTTAATACATCATACTCATCTTGATATGTAGACTTTTTTCGATATTCCTCAATAAAATCACCCAATGGACATATTTTCCATTCCGTTGTGCCTTGGAAATTAGGAAAACGTAATTTGGGCAGGGTTTCTCCTTCACGAGGAAAAAGCTGCTGCAACAGGCCTTTTTTATATTTCTTTAACGCATCCAGTTTCTGGACTTCTGCTGTGAGTAGAGCATCCAAAGATGATAAACAATTGGCGATTTTTTGTTGTTCTTCTGGAGTAGATACAGGAAGTGGTAGCTCCATGAATGCGTTATTACTGATGTTCATTCGGTCATGGCGTACGCCTGTGCTTGAAACTTGGCGCATGTAATGATGCCAATGTGTTGACTTAAAATAATGAGTATAAAAATCATTATTTTTGCTATTAAATTTGAACACTGTATATAATGGTGAGATCACGCCTAATCCGATTTTATTTTTTGAAATCGGTCCTACAGGAGCCATCGTTGAAACCCGAGGGTTATAAACATAGCTTCCTTCTTCAACAAGGTAATACCCTTCAAGATTGTTTTGGTTAGCAATATCTTTCTCGAAAAAATCTCGCTGATCAACAACCCCATACTCTGCTGAGTTGGTTAGAACGCGGGTTATTTTACCATCAACATTTTTTCGAACTGAGCGTTTCGCTAGTTTTCCCAATGGTTGGAATTCCCATGGACCTGAAGCTTTAAATGATTGAAAGCGCAACCGGGGAAAAAATTGTTTAACATTGTCATTCATTTTCTTTACTCCAAAAACCATGCACTTATTAAATTTGGTATATCGCTTAATGTGCAAAAAAATACGACCAAACTGCTATCATTATCATTGTTCCTCATAGGCTGATAGTCCCGTGATCTCACGCCCTTGTGCCAGTTTGTGTAGCAACGGTGTCAGTTCATCCATAAGCGCCAGCTCTTTCTGTGTACGTGTTTTCCAGCCCAGATTCAGCGGAGCCATTAATTCGGAAAGGCGCTCACCATCAAAGATACGACGACGTAGAATTTCATCAACAAAAACTTGCAGGGCATCTGGTGCAAGGTCATGTCTGACGGCGATCTCAGAGAGTTCTTTCGCCTTCTTCTCTGCCTTGAAGTGTTCAAAACCTGTTCGAATCTGTTTTTCGTTTAATGCCTCATTTACTGGCAGACCACGGATGTACGCAGCAATATCTTCACGTTCGTCGATAAACTTGGCATCGGACTGGATCAGTCCAATGAGTTCTTCGCGATTTAGGGTGAGTTTGCCTGGTTTCTGCTGAGTCAGATTAGCAATAAGGCCCATGATAAAGTCGTAATCAATAACCGCAGAGGCAAAAAGTACAAATTCAAAATCGAGTTGTTGTACTTCTGGTAATGTTTGGTCTTTGTCCTGTTGTTCCTTTAGGCGCCTGGCCGTTTCTAGATACACGCCCTTAAATCCCAGCAATTGATCTGCTGACACGATCCTCTCGATCTGTTGTTTTTGCTCTTCAGATAGATCGGTATACTGATCGAGCTGAGTTTTAAGTCTCTGAACATCTTTGAACAGGTTAATGAATTGCGCTCTGGCAACATCGCCTTTAAGGTTAGCAACTTCTTCCGGTGTATTAGCCAGTCCCTGTGATTGCATAAAGTCAGCCAGTTTCTGTGTGGCTGTTTGCAGATTCTCAATGACTTTAGGAGCAGAATCTACCAGCCAAATTTCACGTGGGTTATTAATTTTTTCACCGGAAAAGAGTGCAATGGCCCCTTCCACCGACTTTTGTTGTTGACGAAAATCGAGAATGTTACCGTAGGGTTTCGTATCGTTGAGAACGCGATTAGTTCGCGAAAATGCTTGAATTAAACCATGGTGTTTGAGATTTTTGTCCACGTACAGTGTATTGAGGTACTTGGAGTCAAATCCCGTAAGCAGCATGTCCACTACGATGGTTATGTCAATTTTTTGCGCAGCAGATAAGTCAGTATTGGGATACTGTTGATCCTTGATACGCTTTTGTACGTCCTGATAGTAAGAGTCAAATTCACTTATGCGGTGATTGGTCTTGAAACGCGTATTGTAGTCAGCAATGATACGGGTGAGTGCAACTTTCTTGCCTTCCGGGTCTTGCTGGTTATCTTCTTTTTCCTGAGGCAGATCTTCCTGTATCTGCTGAACATCTTTGTTTCCTTCAGAAGGTGGGGAAAAAACACATGCTACGTTCAATGGTCGAAATTCAGTATTTTGTTCTGCATTTTTTGTCTGAATGCTGTCAAATAACTCAAAATATTCGATGGCATCGTTAATGCTGGCAGTTGCCAAGATAGCATTAAATTTGCGTCCATTGGTCGCAGAATCGTGTTTAGAAAGAATGGTTTCGATAACCTTAGATTTAGCGATGCCTTCGCCGGGCTTAGGTGGGTTCTTTCCTTCCGGTTTGAAATAGTCTATGTGAAAGCGTAAGACGTTGCGATCTTCGATAGCATGAGTGATGGTGTACTGATGCAAACAGCGTTCGAATAAGTCGTCGGTGGTACGCAGGCTGGCTTGTTGACCTTCGATTTGCTGGTAGCTGGCATTTTGCTCGAAGATAGGTGTTCCCGTGAAGCCAAAAAGCTGTGCATTAGGGAAAAATTCTTTTATAGCTTTGTGATTTTCGCCAAATTGAGAGCGATGGCATTCATCAAAGATAAATGCTATACGGGCGTCTCGTAATGGCTCCAGACGCTCTTTGTAGTTACGTTTATTTGTGCTGTCCAGCGCCAGCCCCAACTTTTGGATAGTTGTGACAATAACTTTATCGGCATAGTCGTCAGATAAAAGTCGGCGCACCAGCGTTTCAGTATTCGTGTTCTCTTCTACACACCCTTCCTGAAAACGGTTAAACTCTTCCCGAGTCTGGCGATCCAAATCTTTACGATCCACCACAAAAAGACATTTTTCAATGTCAGGATTATCCTTGAGCAAAGTGGACGCTTTGAACGAAGTCAATGTTTTGCCTGAACCTGTGGTATGCCAGATATAGCCGTTTCCGCAATTCTGATGAATGCAATCGACGATAGCCTTGACCGCATAAATTTGGTACGGGCGCATCATTAATAACTTCTGTTCGCTGGCAACCAGAACCATATAACGACTGATCATTTGCGCTAAAGTACACTTGGCTAAGAATTTGTCGGCGAAAATTTCTAGCTGGGTAATCTTTTTGTTATCTTCACTGGCGAACTGGTAGACTGGCAGGAATCGCTCATCGGCATTAAAACTGAAATGTCGTGCATTATTGTTCGCGAAGTACCAAGTATCAGTACGATTGCTAACGATGAAGAGTTGGATAAAACACAACAGTGTCTTACCGTAGCCATTGCCAGGATCAGTTTTGTAATCCACGATTTGCTGCATAGCACGACGTGGACTAACAGACAGTGCTTTAAGCTCGATCTGCACAACTGGTACACCGTTTATAAGAAGCATCACATCATAGCGGTGATGGCTGTTATCGGTGTTGATGCGTAACTGATTCACTACCTCAAAATCGTTCTTGCACCAGTCGCGAAGATTAACCAGACTGTAGTTCAGTGGTGTACCATCATCACGCTCGAAGCTGTTGATATTGCGTAGTGTCTGAGCTGCATTATACACATCAGGAGTAATAACAGCATCAAGCAGACGCTGAAACTCGTTATCGGTCAGATGCACCTTATTGAGAGTTTCAAACTTTTCCCTAAAGTTTTTTTCGAGTGATGCACGATCGCGAATGTCGGGCCGCAGTGTGTATTTTAGTTCAGTCAGTCGGGCAATAAGATCCTGCTCAATTTGATTTTCGGTTGTACTCATTGGTGGATTCCTCGCCTCAGTCTCACTTTTTACTTGACCAAGTATCTGATTGTGTGAAATGAAGTACTAAAAGTGAGCTACTTAGTAGTGTTATATTTTAGAGTGAGTCGGCGTTAGTCTGTGTGCTTTCGCATCATTTATAACCAAAGCTTTAAGCATTGAGGCGGCAGAGTGGCACTTACGATCAGCAGCCTGGTGAAGAAGTTGTTTAATACCGACAGATGTACGTATAGAAAATGTTTCATCTTTAAGGCGAACCATCAGTGAAGCCCTCAATGCCAGAGCCTGTAAATGTAATGCATTTTGCATTGCAACTCTACAAAACTCAATGGGTTCTTATGGACTGAAGGTAATTATTGCTGCTGACATAATTCTTAATAATTTCATATATATCATTTCTCAAGCACGCTGACTATAACGGCTGATCAGCAGGTCAGCCGTTGTTGTTTTTTGTTCGGAAAAATAGATGAGTAAACAAGAAGGTATCAACACTCTATCCACACAACGGTCTGAGACAATCCTGAAAAACATTCACTCGCTAACCGACTATGGGTCGGTGAGTGGCATTATGGGAAAAACTGGAGCCGGGAGCCCCTGTCTGTGTATTCCTGTTTGCCGGGAAGGTTTCGCCGGTCTTGCAGAGTTCCTGTGAACAGCTGTGCTTTCGTTTACAAAGCCGACGAGCGCTTTATGACCATAGTATATCGGCACTGTGTTGGTGGAAGTGAGAATCGTGATATGGAATATATCGCGATGATCGTCCGCAATTGCCACATCTCGAGCTGGTGTTATAGTTGGTTAAATCTGATGACTGGACGCAGGCAGTGGATAAATATCAATGCGTCATGCTGATATATCGATGGGGCTATAGTAGTTTACTATAGATGATGATGGAAAACATGCTCAACGCTTCAATTAATATCAGTAGCGGATAAAAAACATATCGTTTTTGTAACCAACTCAGTTAATATATAAATACTGTTTTTATGAAAATTATCATATATTATATCAAGTTTTAATCAGACGCCTCAAAATAAATAAAGTATTGGACGCCTGATTATATTTATTCACTAATATCTGTCATTAATTGCCTTATTGTCAACTATCCCCCGTATTAATCAGAGTTTTCATTTATTTTTAGTGCATAATCAGACGCTGCCTCATCATTATCCTCACTATTATCATAGCCGAAAACTTCCCCCGGACACGGGCGTTCACGATAATAGTCATCGTAATAGTTTTCATTGTCAGATAATGATATGTCGTATTCTGAATATGATTCACCACAATTATACATAAAATCATCTCCTTTGGGATGGTTACAATAATTAGTGAGTTTATTCGAAAAAATGATGAGCGCCAGACCAATCCACCCAACTTTTGATTATAATCATGAAGATACCTGTCTCAGTACAAATAGAATCAAACGCAGTGCAGGATGATTCATGCTTTATATTCTCTCAGGGCCACTACTCAACTATTAAGAACAAAATTCTGGAGGTATGATTATCTGAAGATACCTGCATCCTAAATAATTTCAGACAGATATTATCGTTGTGAATCCCCCGCCACCTTTCTAGTGCGCGGTTTTTTGTCTTTTTTCACCGGGAATACATGTATGAATCCGTCTGATGCCATTGAGGCAATTGAAAAACCGCTCTCCTCCCTGCCTTACTCACTTTCCCGTCACATCCTGGAACATCTGCGCAAACTCACCAGCCACGAACCCGTGATTGGCATTATGGGTAAAAGCGGGGCCGGTAAATCCTCACTCTGTAATGCACTGTTTCAGGGGGAGGTCACCCCGGTCAGTGATGTTCACGCCGGCACCCGGGAAGTGCAGCGCTTCCGTCTGAGTGGTCACGGTCACAGCATGGTTATCACTGACCTGCCCGGGGTGGGCGAGAGCCGTGACAGGGATGCAGAGTATGAAGCCCTGTACCGTAACATTCTGTCTGAACTGGACCTGGTACTGTGGCTGATTAAAGCCGATGACCGTGCCCTGTCTGTGGATGAGTATTTCTGGCGACACATACTGCACCGGGGACATCAGCGGGTACTGTTTGTGGTGACGCAGGCCGACAAAACGGAGCCCTGCCATGAATGGGATATGGCCGGCATTCAGCCTTCTCCCGCACAGGCACAGAACATTCGCGAAAAAACAGATGCGGTATTCCGGCTGTTCCGGCCCGTACATCCGGTTGTTGCCGTATCGGCCCGCACCGGCTGGGAACTGGATACGCTGGTCAGTGCGCTCATGACAGCACTTCCTGACCATGCCGCCAGTCCCCTGATGACCCGCCTGCAGGACGAGCTGCGCACGGAATCTGTCCGATCTCAGGCCCGTGAACAGTTTACCGGTGCGGTGGACCGGATATTTGACACGGTGGAGAGCGTCTGTGTTGCCTCTGTTGCACGCACGGTTCTGCGTGCCGTCCGTGACACGGTGGTCTCTGTTGCCCGCGCTGTATGGAACTGGATTTTCTTCTGAACAGTCTGCCAGGGAAATGCCTGATTACATTACGTTAACCAACTGAAAACATGACACAAACACCTCATACCCCTCCTGTTTCTCTTGCGTGACTGCTCCGCTATTAATAGAATAAAGCGATCGATAAAACAGGTATCGATCGTTGGTATCGATCGTTTATAGTGGTTAATGGCCTGCGAAAAGGCAGCTGAATCTCTTCATCATGCAGAACGGAATTGCACACAACGGACTGATACTTCTCTGCCTAATGAAGGGTGAGAGCGTTTACGCCCGGGGCGTATCGCTGTGCCCGATAACTCTGTTTTGTACCTGCCGGTATCCACTTTTGTGGGTACCGGCTTTTTTATTCACCCTCTGTAAGGAAAAGCTGATGAAACGACATCTGAACACCAGCTACAGGCTGGTATGGAATCACATTACGGGCACCCTGGTGGTGGCCTCCGAACTGGCCCGCTCACGGGGAAAACGCACCGGTGTGGCGGTTGCACTGTCTCTTGCGGCTGTCACGTCAGTTCCGGCACTGGCTGCTGACACGGTTGTACAGGCAGGAGAAACCGTGAACGGCGGAACACTGGCAAATCACGACAACCAGATTGTCTTCGGTTCGACCAACGGAATGACCATCAGTACCGGGCTGGAGTATGGGCCGGATAACGAGGCCAATACCGGCGGACAATGGATACAAAATGGCGGTATCGCCAACAACACTACTGTCACCGGTGGTGGTCTTCAGAGAGTGAATGCCGGAGGAAGCGTTTCAGACACGGTTATCAGTGCCGGAGGCGGACAGAGCCTTCAGGGGCAGGCAGTGAATACCACTCTGAACGGCGGTGAGCAGTGGGTACATGAAGGCGGGATTGCAACGGGTACCGTCATTAATGAGAAGGGCTGGCAGGCCGTCAAATCCGGCGCAATGGCAACCGACACGGTTGTGAATACCGGCGCGGAAGGGGGACCGGATGCAGAAAATGGTGATACCGGGCAGTTTGTTCGCGGAAATGCCGTACGTACCACCATCAATGAAAATGGTCGTCAGATTGTGGCGACCACCGGAGTAGCAAATACCACGGTGGTTTATGCCGGCGGCGACCAGACGGTACACGGGTATGCGCTGGATACCACACTGAACGGCGGTAACCAGTATGTGCACAACGGCGGTACAGCGTCTGGCACTGTTGTAAACAGTGACGGCTGGCAGATTATCAAGGAAGGTGGTCTGGCGGATTTCACCACCGTTAACCAGAAAGGCAAACTGCAGGTGAACGCCGGTGGTACAGCCACGAATGTCACCCTGAAGCAGGGTAGCGCACTGGTCACCAGTACTGCTGCAACTGTCACCGGCACAAACCGTCTGGGGAGTTTCTCCGTGGGAAATGGCATGGCAGATAACGTCGTTCTGGAAAATGGCGGTCGTCTGGATGTACTGGAGAGCCATTCAGCACAGAATACCCTGGTGGATGACGGCGGTACCCTGGCAGTGTCTGCCGGCGGTAAGGCGACAGGTGTCACCATGACATCCGGTGGTGCCCTGATTGCAGACAGTGGTGCCACTGTTGAGGGGACTAATGCCAGCGGTAAGTTCAGTATTGATGGCATATCCGGTCAGGCCAGCGGCCTGCTGCTGGAAAATGGCGGCAGCTTTACGGTTAATGCCGGAGGACTGGCCAGCAACACCACTGTCGGACATCGTGGAACACTGACGCTGGCTGCCGGGGGAAGTCTGAGTGGCAGAACACAGCTCAGTAAAGGCGCCAGCATGGTACTGAATGGTGATGTGGTCAGTACCGGCGATATTGTTAACGCAGGGGAGATTTACTTTGACAATCAGACAACACCGGATGCCGTACTGAGCCGTGCTGTTGCAAAAGGCAACGCCCCGGTAACGTTCCATAAACTGACAACCAGTAACCTCACCGGTCAGGGTGGCACCATCAATATGCGTGTTCGCCTTGATGGCAGCAATGCCTCTGACCAGCTGGTGATTAATGGTGGTCAGGCAACCGGCAAAACCTGGCTTGCGTTTACAAATGTCGGAAACAGTAACCTCGGGGTGGCAACCTCCGGACAGGGTATCCGGGTTGTGGATGCACAGAATGGTGCCACCACAGAAGAAGGTGCGTTTGCCCTGAGTCGCCCGCTTCAGGCCGGCGCCTTTAACTACACCCTGAACCGTGACAGCGATGAAGACTGGTACCTGCGCAGTGAAAATGCTTATCGTGCTGAAGTCCCCCTGTATGCCTCCATGCTGACACAGGCAATGGACTATGACCGGATTCTGGCAGGCTCCCGCAGCCATCAGACCAGTGTAAGCGGTGAAAATAACAGCGTCCGTCTCAGCATTCAGGGCGGTCATCTCGGGCACGATAACAACGGTGGTATTGCCCGTGGGGCCACGCCGGAAAGCAGCGGCAGCTATGGCTTCGTCCGTCTGGAGGGTGACCTGCTCAGAACAGAGGTTGCCGGTATGTCTCTGACGACAGGGGTGTATGGTGCTGCAGGCCATTCTTCCGTTGAAGTTAAGGATGATGACGGCTCCCGCGCCGGCACGGTCCGGGATGATGCCGGCAGCCTGGGCGGATACCTGAATCTGGTACACATGTCCTCCGGCCTGTGGGCTGACATTGTGGCACAGGGAACCCGCCACAGCATGAAAGCATCATCGGACAATAACGACTTCCGCGCCCGGGGCCGGGGCTGGCTGGGTTCACTGGAAACCGGTCTGCCCTTCAGTATCACTGACAACCTGATGCTGGAGCCACAACTGCAGTATACCTGGCAGGGACTTTCCCTGGATGACGGCCAGGATAACGCCGGTTATGTGAAGTTCGGGCATGGCTGTGCACAACATGTGCGTGCCGGCTTCCGTCTGGGCAGCCACAACGATATGAACTTTGGTAAAGGCACCTCATCCCGTGACACCCTGCACGACAGTGCAAAACACAGTGTGCGTGAACTGCCGGTGAACTGGTGGGTACAGCCTTCTGTTATCCGCACCTTCAGCTCACGGGGTGACGTGAGCATGGGTACAGCCGCTGCCGGCAGTAACATGACGTTCTCACCGTCACAGAATGGCACGTCACTGGACCTGCAGGCCGGACTGGAAGCCCGTGTCCGGGAAAATATCACCCTGGGCGTTCAGGCCGGTTATGCCCACAGCGTCAGCGGCAGCAGTGCTGAAGGTTATAACGGTCAGGCCACGCTGAATGTGACTTTCTGATAATCAGGTCACTCCCCTTCAGGCCCCGGCCATCATGACCGGGGCTTTTTACTTTCAGGGAGCAACAGATATGCCTGGTTGTACATCACGTTTATTGCCCGAAGGCCCTTTTGCTGCCAAATGGCATCTGAATCGATCACAGTTTGACCGGTTATTACCCGATCCCGATGGGGTTATTGGGTGATCTCCTTCCATAAAAATACGCAGCTCGCCAGTGAAGGGCTTCTCAGACAATAAACGTCATTCATTTCATCGGTCAGGCCGCGTCTTCTCCGGGAGACGCGGCTTTTTCATTTATACCGCTAACTCATTCATAAGGAGTAAATAATGCGATTAGCAAGTCGTTTTGGTCATGTAAACCAGGTACGCCGTGACCGTCCGCTGACACATGAAGAACTGATGCACTATGTACCCAGTATTTTTGGGGAAGATCGGCATACCTCCCGCAGTGAACGCTATGCGTACATTCCCACCATCACCGTACTGGAAAGCCTGCAGCGGGAAGGTTTTCAGCCCTTCTTTGCCTGCCAGACCCGCGTGCGCGACCCGGGCCGCCGGGGATACACCAAACACATGCTGCGTCTGCGCCGTGACGGGGAGATAAACGGACAACATGTCCCTGAAATCATCCTGCTGAACTCCCATGACGGTACCTCCAGCTACCAGATGCTGCCGGGTTACTTCAGGTTCGTCTGCCAGAACGGCTGCGTCTGTGGTCAGTCTCTGGGGGAAGTGCGTGTTCCACA
>OAVM01000445.1_pt1 | contig 13909 bp, 17 predicted proteins | sample 1476421 | NCBI WGS metagenome assembly OAVM01 (sample SAMEA2580099, study PRJEB22360) | human gut metagenome | biome: human gut; feature: human-associated habitat; material: faeces | place: Denmark | collected 2008/2010
TAGCGGGTGGTTTTATGGTTCGCGACTACGTCACGAACCAGTCTAAAGACAATAATTAAAAGGAATGAGTCCGGTAGAATACCGAACTCATTCCCCAAGAGTAGCTTAATTATATCTATCCAAGAAAATGGGTGCAGATCAATATCTATTTCCACATTCTTATATTTTAAATTGGCATGTTTATGGAATATCTTGAGGCTATTCTTTAAACCTCCCATAAAACTCAATATACTTAAATTAAGTGGAATTTTTACTAGCTTGTGAATATGATCTGGACAACATTCTACCTCCTATGATGAAATATTGTGATTTCTAGTCCAGCTTCATTTTATCATTAGGCGGCTCTTTACCTTTCTTCGCGAATAATTACTATCTTCTATTTTAAACGAGAATAGTAATTCCTATTCGGCATCCAATAAAAGGGATGCTCCCCCTATAAAATACAAGGAAACATCCATGTATTTTGTCTAGTAAATAATATATCTAGAAAAATGAGTCCATATCAATATAATTTTGATATAATAAAAATATCTTTATAGAAAGGAGGAATATTATGGCTAAAAACTCTCAAAATCCTATCAACGAAGGATACGAACGCAGAGACGGAGCACAAAAAACTACTAGTGGCAAGCCTGTTCGTCCTGCTCCGCCACCCCCATCACCTACTCCGAAGAAGTAATTTTATCTGCTGAGAATCCCTCTTCAAAGAAACCATTTGGATAGTCATATTCTCTAACTTCGATATCATTTTTAATATCAAATATAGAATGTAGGTATCCAAAAGACTCACTATATCTTTCATCAGATAGCCAGCTAGCATACACTGGATGGCTATCTATTTTTATTTCAGTAGTATCTTCATTCGAAAATGTTGCTCCTAGAAATTTCCCTGTTGCTATCACATTCCCTGACTTAATTATTTGAATTAAATGATCTTTGCCATCTAACATACAATTATTGAGCATGCTATCTTCTTGAAAATACATATAACCATTATTCGCACTTGTATACTTATCGATTATACGCTTAACATTTTTTTTTACTATTGACTGCCAAGCATATCCGACACTAACCCCACTTAATATGGCCAAGAATACAAGTTGAAAATATTGCAGGCTATCAATACCAAGCAACTTATTGATAATTGTATATATAAGTAGCGTTGTAAAAAAACAAAAAATACTATATACAAAATAATTTAATATTTGGTCTATCGAACTACTTCTTGATTTCACATTTCCTAATGCTCTAGCAACTTCCTTAGCAATAAATCCAGGTGCTAGCATAACAATAATTTCAATGTAATGTTCCATTATTCTCACCTCTTTAAATTTACTATAACATGAATTCTCTCTTAATGCACTTAAGACTCTATACTATTAGATACTAGCACTGTAGCTGTAAATTTTTGTTTCATCAAATAACTCAATTTACTTATCGAAGAAAACTATATTCCAACATTCTCGGACAAATACGCTCCGATCGTAGAAAGGAGATTATATGTTTCCACTTCCTATAAGTAAAGGAAGTATTTCTAATATCCTACAAAAGAGTGGGATTCGCTATTACTGCCTCCGTAATCTACCTTTATATATAGATGAAAACGGAAAAATTATAATTCTAAAAGTTTTACCAGTAAAAAAGCTACGAAAACATCGACAAAAGATAATTATGAAGCGTGATGAAGTTGTTTATAAACTAAATTATATCAATGAATTAGCAGCAAGAAAGTTAAAACTAAAATCATCAAATACTGCAGCGGATAAAAACTATTACTCTTTTTGTCTCCATTGCTTTACAAAACGAGATAAAGCCACTGCTACAAAAAAGTTCTAACTTCATCTTATTGAATCACGATTTAAACCTTACTTTAGTAAAATTGCCATAAAAAAACTTAATAAAGGATTAATACAAAGGTTTATTGATCAGCATACAACGGCTATCAAAAAAACTTTGTTATATTACGGCAGACGTTGCGAAAACTATATAGTTTAGACTTAATCCCTCAGTACTTTTATGATGGGATAATCAAACCAAATACTACTGCCCCACTCCATCCTAAACAAGCGTTAACACATGAAGAGGTCAATTTATTCTTAGACTACTTTAAAGGGCACAATCTGGAATATACAATATTATTATTGTTTCAAACAGGTATTCGAATTGGAGGATTACAGGCGCTATACTGGAATAAAGTAGAGATATTAGACGATAAACATGGAGAACTTCATATCAACGCTTCATGGGGTAAAACAGAATTAGGACTAGCACGTAAAGCAACTAAGACAAAAAGCAGTAACCGAGTAGTTCCTTTCACTAGCTCTAAGTTAGTTAAATTACTACTAGAAGCAAAAGAGAACTCTAAGAGTAAATGGGTTTTAGCTAATCAAGTTGGAACAGGCCCTATTGAAAAAAAAGAACTTTACTAATCGCTATTTTAAAGCAGTTGGAACACAACTCAATATTAATAAACCTCTTATTTCTCATGCAGCCCGTCATACCTATATTAGTAATCTTATAAATGCAAACGCACCATATACCACTATTGCAAAATTAGTAGGCCATGATACAACAGAAATGATTATAAAGGTCTATGCTCATCCAATCAATGATAAAAAAGAAGAATTCCAATTAGTAGAAAATATCTATCTATAATTTGATTCTTAACTCAAAATCGATAGCATAGTTAATTGCGCAAACGATTGCGTAAATTTATATTATCGCACTGTTTCAGGATAATAAAAAAGTCACTGCAAAGGCTGTAAACCCTTGCAGTGACTGCATTCTTAGTGGTGATCCAGGAGGGATTCGAACCCCCGACCCACGGCTTAGAAGTGTGTAAACAAAGTCAGTATTTATCTAGGTTCACCAGCATTTATATATGTTTGCAAGTATATATGCAAGCATAATTACGTTATTTTTTTATACTTGCACGAAGTATCTGTTCACACTTATTATTTTGTAATAGATGTTAAGCTAGTCTGCTGAGATTAGATTTTTAAATGTTTCTAAAACAGCTAAATCTTGAGTGACTCCATCTTTTATCTTCAGAGAAAATATAATATTTGCATTAAAAGTATTCGATAGTACTCTTATCATATATGTAAAATCTGGCTTACAAGTATTAAGATTAAATTTATACTTACCTTCCTCTCCAACGTAAATACTGGTCGTTAGCTTTTTCTCCATATAAATCTGGTAACCATCTACTTCAACGAACTCAATTCCTCTTTGCTTTAAGATTTTACAAGCATCTTTATACTTCTTCTTGCCAATTCCTCTTGAGCCACTTTTCTTAATACGATATTTACATGAAATATCAAAATACTCTCCAATTTTATCTAACGGAAAAATAATAATATTTTCATCACAAATATTTTTATTTATCGATGTAATAATGTACTCGACATTCTTTTGTCTATACATCGCCTTAATCCATCGCTCATATATATTTGAATCCATTTGTAAATCTATACCTTTTGTACCAGGCGAAGAAAACTCATCAAAATGCTCATTCACATAAGTTATAATCTCCTCAGTCCCATCTAGTGCCCTTGATGTCTTATTTTTTTTAGAAAAATCAAAAATTTTATATTCATCATTTGGTATCAACACAAACTGACCAGATTGTGAATGAGGCATTTTACATTCTATAGCAAAGTTAATACGTTCATCATTATACTCAATATCACTATGAGTAGAATCAGAGCCCCCTCTTGAAGAAAAACACTCTCCAAAAATACGAGTTAGATAATTAAGACAAAATTTTTCAAATTCCTGCCAAGTCATTTTAAACGTCCTCCCTATAAGCGTTTTAATGATTCCCCTAATGCTTTTATTACTGTAGCAGTCATTGCATTACCTGCTTGTTTTAACAAATGACGATTACTAACCTTATCTTTTACTTTATTAATTCGGTGATAAGTAAACCCCTGTAACCGTAAAGCCTCTGCTCCAGTTAAATAATATAACTCACGATTATATACATAATAAATACCATCCCTATGAGCTCTTAAAGTTGGCACTCTATTTTTATATAATCGAAGATCAGACATTCTGGTATCTATAATTAGATATTGTTGTCGTAACAATTCCTCAAGAATATACTTGCCTTTATTCTCATCATTAAAAAGATAACGCTCAGTAAACCATTCATAATCTTCATCAGACATTCTATTATCGTTCGGTTGTAAGTAGCGGCTTAACCTAACACGTTTTTGAGGCTCTGGCCAAATAAACTTTGTAAAGTCTATATATAAATCACGATTAACAGCAATTATGTAAACTCGTTGCCTCATATGGGGTACACCATAGTCTAAAGAATTCAAAACTCTATAGTCTACATCATAACCAATCGATTTTATCTGAAATAATATATCGTTAAAAGTCTTCCCTTTATCATGACTAATAAGCCCTTTAACATTTTCCAGTATAACAGCTTTAGGTCTATTTTCTTTTATAAGCTCTACTATATCATATATCAATTGACCTCTACGATCATTAGTTCCTGTTTGTCTTCCAATTACAGAAAAAGACTGACAAGGAAACCCTGCAATCATAACATCAAACTTTGGTAAATTTTTACCTACTAACTTTCGAAGGTTCCCATATTGATGATCTTTGCTAACATTAAATAGCAATTCATAGGTCTTGTTAGATAAATAACTTGTATCCGATGCACCTACACATCTTAGTCCTGCCCACTCAAGCCCCTGACGGCCACCACCTATGCCAGAACAAAAATCAAAAAATGTCTTTATTTCCACACTATACTCCTACCGCTTCATCAGCCTTAGCTAATCTTAATCTTTGTCCTATAGCTTCAGCTATATATTGCAATACATTTATAACAACAGAATTTCCAAATTGTTTATATGCTTGATTTCTATTCTTATGAATAATATAAGCATCTGGAAATCCCATTATACGAGCACATTCTCGTGGATGTAACCGTCGAGTTTTCCCATCAATAAGGTATCCGCCAGTCTTGGCAAAAGCACCGCCTCCATGGGCTGATAAAGTAATCGCAATACCTTTTGGACTATAAATACGTTCTCCTTGCCCCCCCTTGCCAACAGTACCAATGCGTAAAGATTTTGGCTCATTATTACTTGGTAAACTTTCCACCAAAGAGAAATCATCCCTTACAACTACTAAATCTTCAACCTCATGTGCGGGTAAAAGAAAATCTTCAACAAAATGATTTAAGGGGAAGCCTTTTGGAAAGTCAAACTGTTTTACATTCAAATCGGCTCTAAAACAAACCATATATATTCTTTCCCTTTTTTGAGGAACACCATAATCCAGAGAGTTTAGCACCTTATAAAAAAACGTATAGCCTAATTCTTCCATAGTTCTCTTTACAACAGCTAAAGTATTACCTTTATCATGAGATGCAAAATTTTTTACATTTTCCATAAATACAACTCTAGGTTGATGTAGTTTTACTATTCTCGCTACGTCAAAAAACAAGGTTCCCCTACTATCTTCAAATCCCAATTGTTTACCACTAATAGAAAATGCTTGGCACGGAAATCCAGCACATAAAATATCATGTTTTGGTATACTCGATTCATCAATTTGGGTAATATCGCCCATCGGAACCTCACCAAAATTTTGTGCATATACCTCTTGTGCAAAATGATCCCATTCACTAGAATATACACACTCTGCACCTAAAGACTCTAATGCTAAACGAAACCCACCCAAGCCAGCAAATAAATCTATAAAGCGATATCCACTAAGATTTTTATCTATAATATCAATCATCCTAATATCCTCCATCATATACCTATCGAATATTATACTATAATCAACCAAAAGAATCTCCCTAGGGGCACTAGCCCCTAGGGAGTTGTCTATTATAATTATTACGTTCACAATCAATATACTCAATCACACTAACTTTGGGTATTTTCCAGACTCGATTCATACGATAACATTTTATTTTACCAGAGTTTATTAACTTGTAAGCAGCATTTTTACCAATTCGTAAGACTTCACATAGATCATCAACTGTTAAAATATCACTTTCTTGATTTAATAACATATTTAAAGCCTCCTTCGTTATATGTATTACTTCTATGTTACAAAATTCTTATAAATCGAACTTAACAACAAAAAATTTATAATATTGAACAATAACGTACGATAAAATATGATATTAAAGCTATTATTTTATTTACTTTGAAGCAAATCTATCTTGGCAGTTCTTTATATAAAGGTCTAAAGCTTCTGCTGGGATTCTCCAGCATTTCCGACCTTCCTCTTTATACGCTTGAATCTTACCAGCTTCTATCAATTGATATACTACTTGTGCACAGCATCCAAGAAGTGATGCAGCCTCTGCAACATAAAGCACCTTTTTTTCTATCAGCATATAATCTACCTCCTTTCATCTTATTACTAATATGTTAGTTATTAAAAACCTCCTTCCGTTAAAATAAATTAATAATGTGCGTTAAACACATTAAAAGTTCAAATTTATTCCAAGGTTCCAAGATTCCGTAGGATTGAAACATTACTTTAAATTATTGCTCATAAACGATAACGCTTTTCTGAACACTGTAAAACTCATTCTTTTTAATTACATATTATAGGTGTGATAGCATATATAGCTATTCCTTAAGGTTACCCCCCTAGGTGCACTGACACCTAGGGGTATTTTTATTTGGAGGATTGGTATGAACAAATATTACCAAAACACATTTCTATTTATTAGCAAGAAACAATTAAGCCTTCAGCCATTAATAAAAGCTTTACAATGGGCTTTTACTGAGCAAGTCGAACGTTTAGATATCCCCCTTGTTCGTATGGGCATGTTTGCCAGTCTACTGACAGACAGTCGAAAACATATCATTATTGATTATGATATCTATCAACATACACAAACTAAGGAGTACATCCTTCGTATTCATACAGAGAGCCAAGACGGAACACATCCTATTGATCTGGAATATTGTCGTGTGTACTTATCGCCTACTGTGAAACTACATTATCTATCAGAGGAGCATTCAGAACTAGTCTATATCAATACGGATACATCACAGATATATTTACCTATACGAATTAAATTTGAACTGTATATTGATGAAACGTATGACGTCAACTATTTTATTAGTTTAGTGGCATTCAAACGCTTCTTAGCTAAAACGTATCCAATGTTACACATTGATATTTTTGATGGCTTTAAAGCCATTCACTCTAAAATCAATCGATATATTAAATCATCTAATGCAAATAACTGGTGTCATATCGCCAGCTATGAGTCTAAATAAGTTATTTCAATATAAGGAGAATCTATTATGAATACAACAGTTGAAACTATGTTAACAGAACTATTACCAAAAGCATCCGTACAAGAATTAGTTGAACGCTATGGCGATCCATATGATGCGTTATTTCATGCAGAAGAATCTGAATGGTACGATGCACCTGGTATGGGTAACCGTGGCATTGCTAAACTACGAGCTATTAAGTCCATCATTAAGAATGTACAGAATCGCACTCGTAAGGCCCCTATTAATGTAGGTAGACCTATTGATATCTACAAAGCGATGTCAGATATGCAATACTTTGAAACCGAACACGTGCGAGTGTTATATCTTAATGCTCGTAATCACCTTATTAAATTTGAAGATATTTCTATCGGTGATGTAACAAGTGCGTCACTAGATATTAAATGCATCTTTTCCTCGGCAGTTCGCTTAAAGGCATGTGGAATCGTCATTGTTCATAACCACCCATCTGGAGACTCACATCCTAGTGAGTTAGACATTCGTGGTACCAAACGAATTGTAGAAGCTGGTAGGCTCTTTGATATTCCTGTCTTAGATCATATCATCATTGGACATGGTGAATTTCATAGTATGAATGAGTGTGGTCAATTATAAGGAGGAAAATACTATGCCAGCCAAACGATTCATTTGTCCCAATGGGGATGAAATTAATATGTATGAATGCTTATTACGATGCCCTCAAGGTACAAGATGTATGTTTCTACCAACCTTACGTGCGGTAGCTTCATCATTAGAACGCAATTTGATTAAGCCTTCTGTTACTGAGCTGCTAAGTGGTACTCGTGAATTATATCTAAAAAAGATTACTGAATATGCCGTAGATCCTCAAAAGCAACTATATGCTTTACATGGTTCAGCTGTGCATACGATTACAGAGCGTCATACCAGTGGCAATATGCTTTCAGAAGAACGTTTGAAGAATACCACCACAACAGGACAGCTTGATTTATATGGGCAAGTGTTATCCAATACGGATACCACACTGGGCGATTTGAAAATTACCAGTTCTTATAAGTTAATGAGAGCGTTAGGATACTACAAAAAAGATGTAGAAACTGGTGAAGTATACAAAACAGGTTTGAAGAAAGGCCAACCTAAAACACGAAAAGAATTATTCACCGATGGTGTACGTCATGTATTAGACTGGGCTTTGCAATTAAACTACTACCGATTGCTGTTAGAAGAAGAAAGCTATACGGTATCATCTATGGTTATTCAAGCCCTTTGTCGTGATACAGGCTTACGCATTGCTTCTGAACGAGGTATTACACAGCCGTTATATCTTATCCCCATTAACCCTATTAGCAATCATTGGTTGAAACGATATATGGAAGCTAAAGCAAAACGGTTACAACAAGCGATAGAAACCGGTGTTGTACCAAAGAAATGTAGCCAACGTGAAACTTGGCATGGTAAAAAGTGTGAAGGCTATTGTGCTGTATCTGCACAATGTAGAGCCATTGAAGAATCGCAACAAGTTAAGTCTGCATAATTGAAAGGAGCCATTATGACACAATACTGTGGCATTATTATTACAGACACAAGCCTATATGTGTCTAAAGTAAAACGAATTCAAAATAAAATTAAAGTGCTAGATCGATATGTATGTAAACGGAGTCAATCGCTCATTTCAGATTTAGCGGACGTACATCGCAAAAACAAAAATAGTCCTACTCTCTACTCGTTAGCCTATACCGAGATTCCACAGCTCATATTTAAGAAAACTTACTCTAATACACCTTTGCAAGATGCCTGGAAAGAAAGAGATGCACTAATGTCTGGACAAGATAATCAATATACTTACCAATTTATTTTACCCACCATAGATAACCAGGAATGGATGTATATGGTGGGTATTTCTCAATCTAAGATATCCGAGTTACAACGCGCCAAAACAGTAAACCATATGGAAACTGAAGTTATTTCTTATTGGCCTATATCATTACTTGATTTACATAAAAGTCATAGTAAACCCATTCTCCTATTAATTGAGGAAAACAATACTGTTACGGGGTATCTATGCAATGGAGCTGTCATTGTATCTACAATCAATTGGGACCAAAATACTGAAACACCAAAAGATATGGTTCAACGATTGATAAAGGAGGCTCCGATTCGATTAAGTGAGACACTTGAAATTCAAGCGTATTTGACCGAAAAAACATATCCTTTATGGAAAGACTTGCTTTCTCAATATAGAGCAGTCGATACGTCAACAATTATTGATGTCTTAAATCATTTTACACATCGTTGGGATGGTGATGTACATATGGATGCATCTGCAGGTCTAAGTTATTATTTAGCACGATCTGGTGTGCAAACGGAGGAACAAAAATGACGAATACAGGCTTATATGAAAAACTATCACTCGCTATGAAAAGCTGTAGCTACATTGAAAAAACAGGTGAAAATACCTTTCATGGGTATTCTTACGTTACTAGCAGCGATGTATTAGAACGAGTCAATGACGCACTAACAAGTGTGGGTCTAATTACAGCTGTTACCCCTACGCTTCTTGATTTACGTGAGGTGCAAACTGCAAAAGGTAACATAGATAAGCATGCTACCATTAGCGTTACAATTTCTATTATTGATGTAGAAACAGGTGAATCAGTACAAATCAGTGGCATTGGTTCAGGACAAGATAGTGGCGATAAAGCCATTATGAAAGCGGAAACGGCTGCCATAAAATATGCGTATATGCTTAGCTTTTGTATTGCCACTGGTGATGACCCTGAAGCGGATAATACTACAGACCTTAATACACAAGCTACGCCACCCCCTAAAGTATCTACAACAAGGAAAAGAGCTAAAATGGATCAACCTATAGTAACTGATGATTTACATTGTACAGACTGTGGATGTACTATATCGAGCAAAGTATCTAGCTTTTCAAAACAGCGGTATCATATGCCTTTATGCATGAACTGTCAGAAAAATCATCAAGCTGTAGCATAATTCACTCCACTATACTTTGAAAGGGGGTGATATTATGGATCCCATTCTTACACGAATTATTATTGAAGCAGCAGCTACAGCTTTACTGTACTTAATTTCAGACGAATAATATATAAGCCATGTCGATACAAATGACATGGCTTATTTTTTTTATTCAACTATTTTTCAGCACCTTGATAATAAGGAATCGGACTTATTCCATAAGGCTCAATAATTGTATTAATCATCTGCTTGTATGACCATAAAGATATACCTTGTTCATAGCGCTTATAATCTAACCCAATTGAGTTGATTATATAGTGACAATGTATATGAGCTTCATTTTTATAATGAATTGCACCTAATACTTGATAAATACCGTTAGAAAGTAACTCTCCTACCTCTTTACATATTTTAAGGACTATATCTAATGAAATATTCTCATCACTATCTAAAGAAAACACAACATGTGTAAATGATTTAGACTCATCTTTTATATGTGCTAGTTTTTTTATCAGCATAAACTCTGATATTGGATTAACAGTTCCCATTTGTATTCCAAAAATATAATCACTAGATGTCTTACACGCATCTGATATATATTGAATTGCATTTGGTAAATCCATTCCATTCCGTTTGATGAATTTTAATATTGCCATTATTTTAACTCCTCAATAACATTATTTAAGGCATCTATCACTCCTGATAAACCACTACATATATCCTTCTTATCTTCAAAGGTAAGTTCATCATGATTTGATAGAGCACTATAAATTTTACCTAATGATGAGGCAATCGATTGATCAGGGTCGACTATCACTATTTTTTCCTCATTTAAAGAGCATCGCCTTATGTATTCGGATACCGACATATCACACATATTAGCCTGTTTTTCAATAAATTGAACCTCAGTTTCTGCCAGTCTTAAATTTAATCGTTTAGATTTAATATCTGATTTCATAATAGTACCTTTCTATACATACAAATTGTTTTTAATTATATGTATGTACAGTTAGTAGTATTTTAATAAATAAAGCCGGGAGGTGTCCGTAAAGACACCTCCCGGCCCACTGCCGTTTTTATAAAGGATTGCTGCTTAACTTTTCACACAAGATCTTATATTACCCCTTTTATCTCCTCTATAAAAACGGCAGTGGATAGAGCAAGATAGAGGTTTGTATGTACAAAGTTTCACCTTTTCACCAAATTTACCAGAAACAAACATAAACAAATATATGTACTATTCCAAGTTAGAAATTGGTAAAAATGGAAAATTTGGCAAATAAATAGGTTAAACTACTAATTATTTTCCATTTTAACCGCGGCAGATAACTAAACTTTAAGGTTGGGACGACCATTAAATAATAGTCTATCATACATTGATTTACAAATTGTCGTATCCAACACGGCTTTTTTTAGACGAAAACAAGATTCATGACTTGCTGAACTACAGTTTTCTATATTTACTGGCAAACTCCATAACAACTGTTCAAGCATATCATATAATACTAAGTATGACCTTCTCAAATTATACTTATCACAAGTAACCACAGCATCAAGAAATGCACTGACATTGCCATTACTAAGGTAAGGTAAATATAACCAATAAATATTTTTATTAAAAGTATCTACCACAGGATTTGATATATGTGCTTTTAGACACTCATCTTGTAGTACAAGTGCTTTAACAGGCATTGCTTCAATATCATTACAATTTAATACTGCATATAAACTCTTAAAAAAGCTAGTAAGTGCCTTTTTTACTTTTTTCATAGGATCAGCTAATCCAAGTGTATCACTGTAATGATATCTATGTTTGGTTAACCCCCTAAGCAAAACAGATTCATCATCATCTATTTTTAATAAATTAACTAAACGTTCGTCATTTCCTCGTCCCCACTTATACGAGGAATCAATGTTGTACATACGTTTAAGCCAATCATAGATAGAATCTGTAAGCTGCTCGACCTCTAAGCTCTTATTCCATCGAGCATCTTTAACCGCCCACGAAGTAGATTGTGGGTTAATTTGAGACTGTTTTCCTTCTTTAATAATCGAGTGGCCACTCTTATAAGTATTTTCCGTATGAAGATATACTCTATATTCATTGTAAAGAAATATAAATAGGTCTGTAATACATTGATGTGTAATATTATATAAGCTATCAAGCTCTTTGAATTGAGAGTATGCTAAAGCAGAAAATATTACATCACCTTTCACTATATCCAATCCATACTTTTGCTGTATATAAAGAGAAAGAGGTCTATTTAAAAAGCTATCTAAATACTGAACTATATCACAATCATAGTATGATTCTGTATTAGAGCTATTATATAAAGTTTGTAGTTCCTCCTGATATTGCTGGTAATCAGAGCTCGATAAAACTCTATATGACTCTAATTTGTAATTTTCAAGAGCTTCATCTGTAGACCTTTTTATAATGGATTTTATAGTTCGATCAATGAGAGGAAATACGTCAAATAAGAATACTAGTAGTACCTGATTTAATAGCTCTATATTTCCTAATACTTCTTTATGATCAATTAATTCCTCATTAGTCATAAAGGATTGATTTGTAAATAAGCCACTAGTTGGCATTTCATTAAACCGCTTTAGTACCGAAGCAGCCATATAGTGTGGTAAGTTACATAATAGCATCAAGAAAAGAAATAAAGAAGCGTTAAGCTCATGGTAATTTAAGGATAATAGGTTCCGAATCTCATAGGATACATTCTGCTGATAAAGCCATTTATGTAGCAATACAATTGGTAAGCAGCATGTTTGTTCATCAAGTTGCTCTAATAAAAATGCTTCGTTTAAAGCATACTCCCCTTCAACCTCTTTCTTCAGTAGGTTTTTATATAGTTTTTGAGACTTCTTGATTAAGTCCTGAAGACCTGTATAATTTTTTCCTTCTAATACTTCAAAGCTCGCATCACTTAACAGCATTTTTTTATGTATCATTAAAGAATTATTTGGAGAATCTATTGATGCTGAAACTATGTTTGGAAAATCCTTAGCCACAAAAGTTGCAGCTGGTTCTGAAAGTACTGTGCCATTAAATGTATATATTTTATTAAAAGCCATCGTAGAAGTACATTTTTTAGTTCTTCGATTTCTACTGCTCTCCTTAGACTCATTATTTTCTGAATTATTTAAATCTATATGCCGTAATATAGCCAACGCAATATAATGGTCGATTACATCTTTTATAAAAAAAGAATCAGAATATAACGAAAGAGAATTAGATGCTATATTCATATGCATTACACCCAAAAGTATCTTAATAGCGTCAAAATCTCTAGGCTCTAATCCAGCACTTATAATAAAAGAATCATAAGGATTACTCATACAGCTTGTTTGATCTTGAGATAAACATAAACCATATAAACGGTCTAACTCTTCATATAAAAATTCCCATATATTATTATTCAAAAACTTATGTTCTACTTTTATAATCTGCTCATGATCATATTCACTTATTCTTTGATGTAACGACAATAAATACTTATAAAAACACATATAATCAGCATCTATTAGTCGAATTGTAGTATCCTCATAAGTATAACTTTCACAACCGCCCGTACTGTTTTCCCGCAACGGAGTACTCTTAAAAAATACATTATGAAAATCTCTATTCATAACCTCTAGGTCATTTCTACTCATTTTCAAAT
>OAVM01000461.1_pt1 | contig 13418 bp, 12 predicted proteins | sample 1476421 | NCBI WGS metagenome assembly OAVM01 (sample SAMEA2580099, study PRJEB22360) | human gut metagenome | biome: human gut; feature: human-associated habitat; material: faeces | place: Denmark | collected 2008/2010
GGACGTGAAAGAGCTGATCGGCATACGGGCGGCGGCTTAAAGCCAAAGCGGCCCGCCCCTGTTCTTTATGGCCCCCTGGCTGCTTTTCCGGGCCGTGAGAAGTTTTTATTTTCGAAGCGCAGTAAAAAAGCCCCCGCCGTACGGCGGGGGCTTTTGCTTGCAAAAATCAGCCTTCTTCCTTCATCTTCGCAAAGCAGTCGCTGCAGTACACAGGACGGTCTTCGCGGGGCTTGAAGGGCACGCGGGCTTCCTTACCGCAGGAGGCACACACAGCGGTGAACATCTCGCGGGTGCCACGGCCGGCGTTCTTGCGGGCGTCACGGCAGGCCTTGCAGCGCTGCGGCTCGTTCTCGAAGCCACGGCTTGCATAGAACTCCTGCTCACCGGCAGTGAACACGAACTCGTTGCCGCAATCTTTGCATACCAGGGTCTTGTCTTCGTACATTTTTGGTATCTCCATTTCGGATTAGTATTTTGCCCGCGGAAGGATTCAAACCGACACCTTTGATCTGGGACCAACGCTCTGACTTAAGCTACAAGGGGCATATATAATGGCGCGCTCCCGCGCCTTGGGTACTTTTATTTCAATTTTGCACGCACACGCTGCAGGGCGTTATCCACAGCTTTTTCGCTCACATTCAGCCGCTTTGCAATGGCGCTGTAAGAATTGCCGTCCAGAAACAGGGCCAGCACCTGTTTTTCAAGTGCCGAAAGCCGTGTGTCGATGCTCTGCATTGTCTGTGTATAGCGCTCGCTCTGCATCACAAGCTCTTCGGGGCCGGGGGTGCTCTCCGTCTCGGTATAAGGCACCGAGGTATTAAGCGGCGCATGCTTGCTGCGTCCCGCCGCGCGCACCGCCGAAACAATGGCGTTCTGCACGCACACATTGGCATAGGTGGCAAAAGCCGCGCCCTTTTGCGCGTCAAAGGTCTCCAGAGCGGAAAACAGCCCGATGATCCCCTCCTGCACGGCGTCGTCAAAATCCAGCCCGGGACGCACGGCTTTTGCTGCAAGGCTGCGGATCTGCGGCATCTGCCGTGCAATCAGCCCCGCGATGGCCTGTTCGTCTCCGTTCCTGGCCTGTTCGATTTGCATGCTGAGGACATCATCTTTCATGGATACTCCATCTGTCTGTTTCTAGACTACCTCATTTTACTTTTGTTCAAGAAAAAAGTCAAGTTCAATCGCCGCGCCCGCGTCATTTTTGTGCGTTTTTGCCTATAATACGGGCGCGGAATTGTACTTTATTCCACGATATCTTACTCCATCCCCGCCGCGCGCTGCGCTTCTTCTTCCGGCGGCATGGGCGACGTCTGCACCGTTACGTTTCGGATCCATTTGCCGCTGCGAATACGCAGCAGCGAGAGGAACGCCTTGATGGGACTGTCCAGCTTGAGACAGACATATACCAGCGGCACCGGCAGATGCAACACAAGACCCGCCAAAATCCCCATGGGGATGCTCACCAGCCACAGCGCGCCGCAGTCGTACACAAAGGCCGTGCGGGTGTCCCCGCCGCCGCGCAGAATGCCTACGATGCACGTCACGTCGATGCCCAGCACAAGCTGCAGGCACGCCAGTACGCCGATAATGGTATAAGCGGCTTCATAGGTTTCAGGCGTGACATTGTAAAGCAACAAAAACAGCGGCCGGATGACCAGTACCAGCAAACAGTTGAACACGCCCACCAGCACGCTGAACAGCAGCAGTGTATTGGCCACTTTCTGCACGCGGCCGCGGCTGCCCTCGCCAATGGTCTTGCCCGTAAGGACGGCCGCCGCATTGGCCACGCCCGACACGCTGATGAACACCAGCTGGTTGAGCACGCCCGCAATACTGTTCGCCGCCACGAACACACTGCCGATGCGCCCGATGATGACGCTTGTGGCCACAAAGCCCACGCCCCACAGCAGCTCGTTGCCCAGCACGGGCAGGCTGTGGCGGGTGTAGCTGGGAAGCATCTCACGGTCGAACTTCAAACAGTCGTGCATGCGGAAGCCCACGGTATTTTCACGGAAATACATGTAAATAAGCACCATCACCAGCTCGCTGCACCGGGCAAAGATCGTGCCCACGGCCGCGCCGCGCACCTCCAGCCTCGGCGCGCCGAATTTTCCGAAGATAAACGCATAGTTGAAAAACACATTGACAAAAAAGCTGACGCCGTAGATGGCCGTGGAGATCTTCACCTTTTCCACGGCGCGCAGGCTCATCATATAGTTGTTGGAAAGGCTGTACGGAATATACGAAAACGCCACCAGCGCCAGATAGCCGGCGCCCGCCTGGACAATCGCCTCATCTTTGGTAAAGATGCGCAGGATGCCCTCCGGCATGAGCAGGCAGACGACGGTGATGCCCAGCGACGCCAGGAACACCAGCTGCATGCTGATGCGCATGACCTTGCGGATGCGCCCGATGTCGCCCTTGCCCCAGTACTGCGCAATGAGCACGCTGCCGCCGGATGAAAGGCCGAAGCCGAACGACATCAAAATGGAAAACGGCTGTCCGCCCAGGTTTGCCGCGGCAATGGCCACATCGCCGAAGCTTCCCAGCATCACGCTGTCCATAACGGCCACGCCGAAACTGATCATATTCTGCAGCGCAATGGGCACCGCAATGGCCAGCAGCGTGCCCACGAAGGCCCGGTTGAGCAAAAAATGTTTGTCCAGTCTCTGTTTCACACGATTCTCCTTTTCTTTTCCCTGTTTCCCGTCCTGCCTGCCGCGCCGCGTCAGTAGCGCAGAACAAAACAGACCACATACACCCAGCTCAAAAGCCCATGAAAAATAGCCCAGCCCACCGAATGCCAGGTGGTGTAGCTGATGACCATGGCCAGGGCGCTGCCGAAGGTGATGCCCGTTTTGATCGTTTTGTTCACGATGGTCGTTTTGTTTTCTCCGTTCATGTTCTCCCTTTCCCGCCGCGTCAGTGCGCCTGCTCCGTCTTGGGCTGCTTCATCGTCAGGGCGATGCGTTTTTTCTGCAAATCCACGCTCAGCACCCAAACCGTCACCACATCCCCCACCTTCAGCACCTCGCTTGGGTGGCGGATGAATCTGCTGCTGATCTGGCTGATATGCACAAGGCCGTCCTGATGCACGCCGATGTCCACAAACGCGCCGAAATCAATGACATTGCGCACGGTTCCCGTAAGCTGCATGCCCGGCGTCAGGTCCTTCATGTCCAGCACGTCGGTACGCAAAAGGGGCTTCGGCAGGCTGTCCCGCATGTCCCGGCCCGGGCGCAGCAGCTCTTCTATCATATCCTCCAGCGTAGGCACGCCCACGCCCAGCTCTGCGGCCAGCTTCCCGTGGCCCAGGCGCTTTGCCTGCTGTTCCAGTTCCCGCGCCGCCGGCGTTCCGATGTCTGCGGGCGAAAGCCCGCACAGCGCCAGCAGCTTTTCCGCCGCGCCATAGCTTTCCGGGTGCACGGCCGTTGCGTCCAGCGGGTTTTTCGCGCCCGGCACACGCAGAAAACCCGCGCACTGCTCAAACGCCTTGGGGCCGAGCTTCGGCACCTTCAGCAGCTCCCGCCGGGTTTTGAACGCGCCCGCATCCTCGCGGTATTTGACGATGTTCTTCGCCGTGGCCGCCGTCACGCCTGCCACACGGGCAAGCAGCGGCGCGCTGGCAGTGTTCAGGTCCACACCCACAGTGTTCACGCAGGATTCCACCACGCCGTCCAGCGCGGCCGAAAGCTGCGCCGGGGGCATGTCGTGCTGATACTGCCCAACACCCACGGCCTTGGGGTCGATCTTTACAAGCTCGGCCAGCGGGTCCTGCAGGCGCCGGGCAATGGATACCGCGCTGCGCAGGTTCACATCGTATTCCGGAAACTCCTCAGCCGCCAGCTTGGAGGCCGAATACACGCTGGCTCCGGCCTCGCTCACCACCATATAGCTGACGGGCAGGTCCAGCTCTGCGATCACATTCGCCGCAAATATCTCGGTCTCCTTGCCCGCGGTACCGTTGCCGATGGCAATGATCTCCACACCGTGCTTTTTGATCAGCGCCTTCAGCGTACGCTTCGCTTCTTCCACGCGCTTAAATTCCGGAATCGGGTAAATGACGGCGGTGTCCAGCACCTTGCCCGTGGCGTCCACCACAGCCGTTTTGCAGCCCATGCGATAGCCGGGGTCAAGCCCGAGGGCCACCTTCCCCTTGATGGGCGGCTGCAGCAAAAGCTGCCGCAGGTTTTTGCTGAATACGCTGATGGCTCCCTCGCAGGCGCGCTCCGTCAGGCCCGCGCGCACCTCCCGCTCCAGGCTGGGGTGTATAAGGCGCACATAAGCGTCCTCTGCGGCGGCGCGCACCTGCTCTGCGCTGGGGGAATCGTTCTTCACCGTGCGCTCGGTAAGCAGCCGCACGGCCCGTGCGGCATCCACGGTGACGCTCACCTTCAGGAAGCCCTCCCTCTCGCCTCTGTCCACGGCCAGAATGCCCGCCATTTTTGCGGCGGGCTCGCTGTAATCGTAATAGCCCGAATATACGCTGTCTGTATCTTTTTTCGCGGCCTTGCTCTCCACCAGTGCCGTTGCGTTGTACAGGCTGCGCAGCGTAGCGCGCAGATTGGCCGAATCTGAAAAGCCCTCGGCCAAAATATCCCGCGCGCCCGCCAGCGCCGCCTCTGTGTCAGGCACTTCTTCGGTTATGTACTGCCGTGCCAGCAGCGCGGGTTCGTCCTCCGGACGCTGCTCCAGCAGCCGCGCCGCAAGCCGCTCCCGCCCCCGTGCCCGGGCGATAGACGCCCGGGTCTTGCGCTTGGGCTTATAAGGGCGGTAAATGTCTTCAACCTCCGCCAGCGTTTTGGCCTTTTCCAGCGCGGCGGCGATCTCCGGCGTCATCGCGCCCTGCTCGGTAATGGAATTGTGCACGGTCTCCTTCTGGTCGTCCAGCTTGCGCAGATAGGAAAGCCGTTCGTCCAGCGCGCGCAGCGTCTGGTCGTCCATACTGCCCGTGGCCTCCTTGCGGTACCGGGCGATGAACGGGATGGTGTTGCCCTCATCGATGAGGGCGACGGTGGCCGCTACGCGCGCGGCGTCCAGCTTGAATTCGGCTGCAAGAGTGCTTGCGTGGTTCTGCATGTCAATGTTTCTCCTGTTTCTTTTTCTTTTCCACCAAAACGATAAAGCCGCAGTAGCCCAGCCACACGAGGATGGCCCCGAGGGTGACGCCCGTGGAGAGCTTCAGGCCCGGCGTTTCGTAGGAAAATACGATGGTGTTTTCGCCCGCGGGGCACAGCACGGCGCTCAGGCCGCCATCCACGCGCTCGATCTCAGCCTCCACGCCGTTCACCGTGGCGGTAAAGCCCTCGTCATACGGCACAGAGAAGAACACCAGATTGTCCTTTTCCAGCGTGATTTCGGCCGTAAAGCCTGTGCCGTCCGCGGAAAAGCTGGTGCTGGCCGTGGCGCGGCGGGCCGCTGCGTCCTGGACGTAGGCTTCGTAAGTCAGGTTCGCAGTGTCGGCTGTGGTGGCTTCTTCCATCAGATAACCGTATTTGGTGATCTGCTCTCCCGTCAGCGCAACGGCGCGCATCAGCATATTGGATCGGGAATCCTCCGCCAGCCCCATCAATGTGACAGGCGCGGGCTCGCCCGCCCGCAGCGCGTCCTGCGCCGCGCCCGCCTCCGTGAGCGCCTCGGCGGCGTCCACTCCCTCCTCCGTCTCGGGGAGCGGGGCTTCCAGCAGGATATATTTGTCGTACGTAAAGCCCATGGGCACATAGTTTTCATTGCGGAAATACACCAGCGACGCGTCCTCGTGGTCATACACGTAGCCGTACGCGCCCCACTTTTCGGTGAATTCGCTCATCTTGTCCTGAGGCACCACCACATACTCCACGCTCAGCAGACCGCGCAGTGCATAAAGCTTCTGGTCCGGCTTGGAGGATACGTCCCGCTTCACACCCACACGGGGGTAAAAATCCATGATGGACGGCGTGACCACGCTGTTGAAGAACTGAATGCACGGTTTTTCCATCCACAGGCCGATGTTATCGTAACAGTCGTAGGAATCGATTCGGTAAAAATGATCGTCGGGCAGGTCGTTATTACGGGCGGCCACATAACACTCGCTGCGGTAGTTCGCGTCGCCCTCCCACTGCGGAAATTTGCCCAGTGCAATATGCGCCACCGAATAGAATACCGAAAAGCCCAGAATTCCTGCCAAAAGCACACGGGTGAATTTCTCGTGCCCGCGGCACCAACGGATAACACCGTAGAAAATCAGCAGGCCCAAAGCAGCCGTCAGGTAGGTCAGCCAGAACTGGGACTGCTCCTTCACGACGCCCAGGCTCCATACCCCGTCCTCCTGCTTGGGCACAAGCGCGAATACCGCGAACAGCAGCGTTACCACGGCCACGGGCCGCAGGCCCTCCATCAGGTCGATCTCCTCGTCCTGCAGCGCCTGCATGGTGGCCGCGCACATGATGAGGATGGGCATATAATACCAGCGTGCGTAATAGCTGGAATTGAGTGCGTAAAAAGCCGAGTTCAGCACCGGCACCAGCGCCATGATAAGGCACGCCCACATGATTTTTGTAAACGGGCTTTTCCTGCGCGCCTTCATATACGCCCACACGCCCGCGCAGCTCACCACCGGCAGAAACGCCGTCATGCTGGTGTGCTTTACCACCGCGTCGGTAAAGATATTGGGCAGATACGTTGGGTCCGGCGGGAGGAACAGCGAGGCCAGGATGGCGAAATACTGCTGCACGCGGCCGTACAGCAAAAAGCCGAAGCCGCTGGAAAGGTCCACCGTGCGCGGGTTGTCCTTCAGGCACAGCACAGCCGGCCACAGGAACAGGCAGCCCAGCGCCACGCCCAGCAGGGATTCAAACGCCAGCCGTCCAAAGCGGCCCGGCGTGATCCTGTATTCGCCCGTGAGCAGCTTGATGAAAAAGTATAAAAACAGGAAAACGATCTGACCGGCAAAAAAGAAGTAATTGTTGAGCAGATTGACGGCCACCGCCAGCGGGAATACGCCCCGCACGCCGTCGTAAACATAGCTGTCCAGCGCCCACAGCAAAAACGGGAACAGCGCGATGCAGTCTACAAAATGATTGAAAAACGTATTGTAGACCGTAAAACCGGACAGCGCATACAGGCACGCGCCGATGACGGCATAGTTGCGTCCGGCGGAATACCGCTTCAGATAGGTATACGCGCCCAGCCCCGCCACGCCGAACTTGAGCATGAACATAGGCACCATGGAAAACGGCACCCATGCCTGAGGCAGCAGCGTCGTCAGCCAGAAAAACGGCGAACCGTACAGATAGAACGAATACGAGTTCACCGCCGAGGTACCGAGGTCCGTCTCCCAGCTCCACTGGCCCGCGCTGTTTTTCACGAACCCGTTCATGTAAGTGTAGAACGGGATCTGCTGGCTGTTGAAATCGCCGCAGTACTGGAACAAACCCTTGTCCACGACGAGGAACGGCAGAAAGATGAAAAACGCCGCCGCGGCGCACACGCCGAACGACAGCAGATACCCGTTCATCTGCTTTTCCTGTTTTTGCTTTGCAAGGCTACTCATAACTTGTTACTCCTGCTATAATGTAAATAGTTTCCCGGCGCCGGCCGCGCCGAATCGATCCTACCCTGATAATACGAGAAAAGCGAGGAAAAAATCGCAATGGAGCTGTATCCCTTTAATGCGCTGCTCGCGCGCATGAAATACATCGCCCGGTGGGGCCTGATGCGCGCCGCGCGCACGGAATCCCTCAGCGAGCACACTGCGGACGCCGCCATTCTGGCGCACACGCTGTGCCTTGTCTCTCAAACTATCTTTGGCACGGATGTGCGCCCTGAAACCGTAGCCGTCGCCGCTTTGTACCACGACGCCAGCGAAATTCTGACCGGGGACATGCCCACGCCCGTCAAATACAAAAGTGAGCCGCTGCGCGCAGCCTACAAGGCTGTGGAGGCCGACGCGGCCCACACGCTGGGCGCTCTGCTGCCCGACGCGGTGCGCGCCGGCATGGACGGCTATCTCTCAGGCGGTATCCTTACGCAGAAAGAGCGCCAGCTTCTGAAAGCTGCGGACAGGCTCTCCGCACTCATCAAATGCGTCGAGGAGGAAAACGCGGGCAACCGGGAATTTGCAGGTGCGCGCGCTCAGCAGACGGCGGCGCTGGCCGCCATGGAATGCCCGGAGGCGGATTACTTCATGCAGCATATGCTGCCCTGCTATGACTGGACGCTGGACGAGCTTTCCACCGGGGGACCGCAGCCCGGCTGAGCGCCGTCTTCAGCGCGTTTCCCGCTGAAGCTCCCACGCGTGCTCGATCACACGGTCCAGGTCCGTAAAATGCAGCATGCCGCAGCATTCCCGCCGCAGCGTTGCCGCGCCGCGCAGCCCATGCATATACCAGGCGGCGTGCGTGCGCGCCTGCTGCATGGCGATATATTCGCCCTTGTCCTCGCACATATCGTAGATATGCCGGCGCAGCACACGGAACCGCTCGTGCAGGCTGGGCGGTGGGGGAACCTCCCGGCACTCCATTGCCGCGGCGATCTGCCCGAACAGCCATGGGTTTCCCATGGCTCCGCGCCCCACGGCCACGCCGTCGCACCCCGTGGCCGCCAGCAGCGCCAGCGCGCTTTCCGCGTCCGTCACGTCGCCGTTGGCCAGCACAGGGATATCCACAGCCGCCTTGATCTTCGCGATCTCCTCCGGGTGAATGCCGGGATTGTACATCTCGGCACGGGTGCGTCCGTGCACCGTCAGCAGCGCGGCGCCCGCGTCCGCGCAGCGCCTGGCCACTTCTAGGCCCGTCATCGTGTCGGCGTCCCAGCCGATGCGCAGCTTCACCGTAACGGGCACATCGGCCGGCGCCGCGTCCCGCACGGCTCGGGCAATGGCCCCGGCCAGCGGCGGGTCCTTCAGCAGCGCGCTGCCCGCTCCCGGCCCCGCGATCTTTGGCGCGGGACAGCCCATGTTGATGTCGATAAAATCAAAGGGCATTTTGCCGCGCATATCGCAAATAAGGCGCGCCGCCTCGGCCATCACGTCCGGCTGCGCGCCGAACAGCTGCACGCCGAAGGGCGCGTCCCCGCCCCCGCCGGCCATCAGCCGCGGGCTTTTTTTGTCGCCCATTGTCAAAGCCTTTGCGCTCACCATCTCGCTGACGGTGCATACCGCTCCGTGGGCGGCGCACAGGCGGCGCATCGTCGTGTCCGTCGCGCCCGCCATCGGCGCCAAAGACGCGCCCTTTGCCAGAGTAAATCGTCCCAACTGCATAGATCAACCAACTTTTTTGTATTTGGAAAAGCGCTCTGCGGGAAGACGCCGGCCGTCCGGCACTTCCGAGCGATATCTTTGTTATTGTACCATAAAATTTCATATTATGGTATACTATACAGGAACGTTTCACATTTGAAAATCACGGAGGATACTCTTTTGAAACTGCTTGTATTAGACGGCAACAGCATCGTCAACCGCGCGTTTTACGGCATCAAGCTGCTCACCACAAAGGACGGCCGCTTCACCAACGCCATCGTGGGGTTCATGAATATCCTGCTTAAGCTGGAAGCCGAGGAAAAACCGGACGAGGTAGCGGTCGCCTTTGACCTGAAAGCGCCCACCTTCCGCCACAAAATGTACAGCGGCTACAAGGCTCAGCGCAAAGGAATGCCCGAAGAGCTGGCCGCCCAGCTTCCCGTGCTGAAAGAGCTGCTGGCGGACCTCGGCTACAAAATGGTGACGTGCGAGGGCTACGAGGCCGACGATATTCTGGGCACGCTGGCCGCCGCCTGCGCTGCCCGCGGCGACGAATGCGCCATCGCAACCGGAGACAGGGACAGCCTGCAGCTTGTGGGGCCCCACACCCGCGTGCTTCTGGCCGGCACCCAGATGGGCCGCAGCGTTACCACCGTGATGGATGAGGCCGCCGTATTTGAAAAATACGGCGTCAGGCCCCGCCAGCTCATCGAGGTGAAAAGCCTGATGGGCGACGCGTCGGACAACATTCCCGGCGTCGCGGGAGTGGGTGAAAAAACAGCCCTTGCCCTCATTCAGGATTTCGGCTCGCTGGCAGGCGTGTATGAAAACATCGACGACGCGCGCATCAAAAAAGGCGTGCGGGAAAAGCTGCTGCGGGACAAAGAACAGGCCGGGATGAGCCGCACGCTGGCCGAGATCGTGTGCAGCGCGCCCGTAAACGCCGCACCCGGCGCATACAAAAAAGACGCGCCGGACGCCCCTGCCGCCGCACGCCTGCTGACGGACCTTGAAATGTACGCCACGCTGGACAAGCTGCGCCTGCCCGCCGAAGCCGGGCCGCAGCAGCCCGGCTTTGACGATGCGCCCGCTGTCCCTCTGGTGGAGGCGGCCCCCCTGCCCGCGCTCACGGGCCCTGTCTATCTTTGCGCCGCCGGAGACGTGATGCTGGCCGTACAGGACGGAGCCGTATATTCCGCGGGGCTTGAGGATGAAGCGTTTTTGGCGCTGCTTGCAAATGAAGCCGCCGAAAAACGCTGTTTCGACGCAAAGCCGCTGTACCGCGCCTGCTTTGCCCACGGGCTTGCCGCCCAAAACATCACTTTCGACGCAAAGCTGGCCGCCTACCTGCTGAACCCCGCGGCCAGCGATTACACCGTGGCCCGCCTTGCTGCTGAATACGGCGTGCGCCCGGCGTTCAGCGCGCCCTGGCCCGAAGCCGGCGTGCTGGAAGAGCTGTGCGCAGTGCTGCGTGAAAAATGCGATGCAGAAGGCATGGGCAAACTGCTGGACGACATCGAATTCCCGCTGTGCGAAGTGCTGGCCAGTATGGAGCACATCGGCATTCTGGTGGACAGGAACGGTATTGAAGCCTTTGGGCAGGAGCTGCAGACGGCCCTCGGTGCAGAGCTTCGCGCCATCTATGATGAAGTAGGCTATGAGTTCAACGTCAACAGCCCCAAGCAGCTGGGCAAGGCGCTGTTTGAGGATCTTGGCTTGCCCACACGCAAAAAAACGAAAAGCGGTTATTCCACCAACGCCGAAACGCTGGAGAGCCTGCGGGACTATTCCCCCGTCATCGGCCACATCCTGCAGTACCGAACCTACCAGAAGCTGAATTCCACCTATGTCGAGGGCCTGCTCAAGGTCGTGGGGGCGGACGGGCGCATCCATTCCACCTTCAACCAGACGGAGACCCGTACCGGCCGTATTTCCTCCGGTGAGCCCAATCTGCAGAATATCCCCGTGCGAACCGAGCTGGGCAGCCGCTTCCGCAAATATTTCATCGCGCCCCAGGGCGAAACGCTGCTGGACGCGGATTACAGCCAGATCGAACTGCGCCTTCTTGCGCACATCTCCGGCGATGAAGCCATGTGCGAGGCGTTCCGTTCCGGCGCAGACATCCACCGCAGCACTGCGGCCAGAATCTACGGTCTGCCGCCGGAACAGGTCACGCCCGCGCTGCGTTCGTCCGCCAAGGCGGGCAACTTCGGCATCGTGTACGGCATCGGCGCGTTCAGCCTGTCCAAGGATATCGGCGTCAGCGTCAAGGAAGCCGACGCGTTCATCAAAAACTATTTCGCCAATTTCCCGGGCGTCAAAAAATATCTGGACGAGACCGTGGAGCAGGGCCGTGAAAACGGCTATGTAACAACGCTGTACGGCCGCCGCCGCACGCTGCCGGAGCTTGCCAGCAGCAATTTCAACGTGCGCAGCCTAGGCGAGCGCATGGCCATGAACACCCCCATCCAGGGCACCGCCGCGGATATCATCAAGCTGGCCATGGTGCGCGTATACCGCCGCCTGAAGGCCGAGGGCCTGCGCGCCCGCCTGATTCTCCAGGTGCACGACGAGCTGATCGTCGAATGTCCGGCTGAAGAAAAAGAGCGCGCGGCCAAAGTGCTGGGCGAGGAGATGCGCGGCGCGGCCGAGCTGCGGGTGCCGCTCTCCGCGGATGTAAACAGCGGTACGACATGGTATGCGGCCAAAGGGTGACGGCCCCCCCGCGTCCGCACGCCCGGCCCCGGCAATGAAAGACAATGAAAAAAGGACGAACGATATGCAGCAGGAAACAACGGCCCCCAGGGAGGCCGGCCCCATCCTCTGCCGCTTTATGCGGGAAACCGACGTGCCCGCGTGCGCGGCCATTGAAGCCTGCGCGGACGACGGCTGGAGCGAAGCCGCACTGCGCGAAGAGCTGGCGCAGGAAAACGCGCGCCTGTTTGTTGCCGAAGCCGAAGGAAAAGTCGCCGGGCTTGCGGTGTTCCAGCTCGTGTGCGGCGAGGCAAGCCTCTACGCCGTAAGCACTGCGCCCGCCTTTCGCCGCCAGGGCGTGGCACGGGCATTGCTGTCCTGGGCGTTCGCGGCGCTGTGCCTGCAGGGCGCGCAGGACGTGTTCCTGGAAGTGCGCGCCCAGAACAGCGCCGCGCAGGCGCTGTACCGCTCGCTCGGCTTTGTGCAGACGGGCCTGCGCCGGAACTTTTATGCAACGCCCGCGGATGACGCCGTGCTGATGCAGAAAACGCTGTAACGGCGCGGCGGCCGCTTTTCCCGGGAGGTGCTTTTACGGAACGGCAAATTTATCTGATCACGGGCGTGATGGCGGCGGGGAAGTCCACGACCGCCGAGGCCCTTGCGCTGAAGCTGGACAAATGCGTCCATCTGCGCGGCGACGTGTTCCGCCGGATGATTTCCTCCGGGCGGGAAGAAATGTCCGCAGCGCCTTCCGAAGAGGCCGTGCGCCAGCTTCATCTGCGGTACCGCCTGACGGCGGAGGCCGCGAAAACCTATTTCGACGGCGGCTTTTCCGTTGTGGTTCAAGACAACTATTACGGCGAAGCGCTGCCCCGTATGCTGCGGCTGCTGCAAGGTTATCCCGTAGAGGCCGTCGTCCTGTGCCCCAGCCTTGCCGCGGTGAAAGAGCGCGAGGAAAAACGGGCCAAGACGGGCTATACGGGCTTTTCGCCGGAAGCTCTTTACGACGCTTTTCTGGCGGAAACACCCCGCGTCGGCTTCTGGCTGGACAACACCAGCCCGTCCCCCCGGGGTAACGAGCCTGTCGCCCGCACAGGCCGCAGACGCGATACTTCGTCGCTGCGCCGGTGTAAACGGGTGACATGCCTCTCATCCGGAAAGGAAGGTATTTTTCTATGGCAGACTGGAATTCCGAGCTTTACCTCAAATTCAAAGCGGAGCGCACACAGCCCTCGCACGACCTTGCCGCGCGCATCCCTTTGCGGGATGCGCGCAGCATTCTGGACATTGGCTGCGGGCCCGGCAACAGCACGGCCGCAGTGGCCGCGCGTTACCCCGGCGCGCGTGTACTGGGCGTGGACAGCTCCGAAAACATGGTGGCTGCGGCCTGTGCCGCACATCCGGAATTTGAATTTCGTGTGTGCGAGGCACCGCAGGGCCTGGACGCACTGGGCGGCGGCTTTGATATTGTATTTTCCAACGCGTGCCTGCAGTAATAGGTGAT
>OAVM01000474.1_pt1 | contig 13114 bp, 10 predicted proteins | sample 1476421 | NCBI WGS metagenome assembly OAVM01 (sample SAMEA2580099, study PRJEB22360) | human gut metagenome | biome: human gut; feature: human-associated habitat; material: faeces | place: Denmark | collected 2008/2010
CCGCCTGCCCGGCTTCCCCATTGCGGCCCTGCCGGTGGAGCGGGCCCTCCGCCGGGGGGTGCTCCACCCGGAGGCCGAGGCGGTGCGCGCCCTGGCCCTCTCCGGCGGGGAGCTGGCCGCCCTGGGGCTGGAGGGCCCGGCCATCGGCGCAGCCCAGCGCCGCCTGGCCGCCCACATCCTGTCCCACCCGGAGGACAATACCCCGGCGCGGCTGCTGGCCCTGGCCCGGGCGGGGCCGAGCGGGGCCTAGGGGCGGCCATTTTCGCTTGGACAGGCAAGAACGCCGTCCTCCCGGCATAAGCATTAGGGACGAGGAGGGACGGCCATGGAACGGAGCGGAAAGCGGGAGGGCCTGCTGGAAAAGACGGCGGAGGTATTTGATCTGCCGGGGGACGTGGTGGCGGGCCTGCCCCGCATTGAGCTGACAGGCAGCCGGGAGCTGCGGATGGAAAATCACAAGGGAATTCTCTCCTACGGCGGCGAGGGGATCCACATCTCCGGGGGCAAGCTGGTGGTGAAGGTGCGGGGCTCCGGCCTGGAGCTGCGGAGCATGAACGCCAGCCAGCTCCTGATCACCGGTGTCATCACGGCCGTGGAGCTGGAATAGGGGGGCGGAGGCATGCTGAAGCGGATGGTCAACGCCCTGCGGGGGAGCGTCCGGCTGGAGGTGTCCGGGGCCTTTCCGGAGCGGTTTCTCAACCTCTGCGCCCAGCGGGGCATTGTGTTCTGGAACGTGGAGTGGCTGGAGGCCACCCGTTTGCGCCTCACCGTCACCCGGCAGGGAAGCGGCCCGGCCCGGGCGCTGGGGGACAAGGTGCTGTGTACCGTGGTGCCGGCGGAGCAGTCTGGCGTGCCCTTTTTTCTGGGCCGGTTCCGGCGGCGCTATGCCCTGTTGGTGGGGCTGGCCCTGTCCCTGACGGCGGTATGCGTCCTCTCTCAGTTTGTGCTCACCATCGAAGTGGAGGGCAACGAGGCGGTCTCCACAGCGGAGATCCTCACCGAGCTGCGGCGGCAGGGGCTGCGGCCGGGGGGGTACGGCCCCGGACTGGACGAGGGGACCATCAGCAGCGCGGCCCTGCTGGGCCTGCCCGAGCTGGCCTGGATGTCGGTCAACCTCCACGGCACCCGGGCGGAGGTGCTGGTGCGGGAGGCGGTGCCTGCGCCCGAAGTGGACGATGAGGAGCAGGTGGGCAGCATTGTGGCCCGGTCCTCCGGCATTGTGACCCATATCGAGCCCCTCAGCGGGGAAGCGCTGGTGGCCCAGGGGGACACGGTGCTGGCCGGGGAGGTGCTCATCTCCGGCGCGGTGACCCTGGATGCCCCCCAGTACAGCGAGTTGGAGAACCTGGGCCAAATACTGGTGCGGGCCCAGGGACAGGTCTTTGCCCGGACGTGGCACACCATGACGGCCTCCATTCCCCTGGAGGCCCAGGTGAAATCGTATACCGGCGAGAAGGCCAGCCGCTGGACCCTGAGCATCCTGGGACATCGCATCGATTTTTTCGGAAAGAGTGGAATTTCCTTCCCTGAGTATGATAAAATAACAGATACCTGGGCGCTCACCCTGCCCGGCGGCCGGGAGATGCCCCTGGCCCTGAGCCGGGAGACCTGCCGGGCCTATACCCTCGCCCCCCCCCCCGGGGGCGCCGGCGCCGATGCTGATGGTGTGCCAGCGCCGGTGGACGCGGACGCGGCGGAGCGGCTGCTGGAGGAGCGGCTGCTGGAGGCCCTTCGGGCGCGGCTGGGAGACGGCGAGGTGGTGCATACCAGCTTCTCCTCCGCACAGCGGGACGGACGGCTGGAGGTCACCCTCCAGGCCGAGTGCACGGAGGAGATCGGGCGCTTTGTGCCGCTGGAGCCTATTACAGAAGAAAATGAGGCCGAACCATGATCGAACAGACCATCAGCATCGAGCGCATTGAGGATGTCATCGACATCTTCGGCTCGTTTGACGAAAACATCAAGCTCATTGAGCACGAGCTGGACGTCTCGGTGGTGAGCCGGGACGACCAGCTCAAGATCTCCGGGGAGGCGGAGAACGTCCTTTACGCCGTCAAGGCGGTCCAGGGCCTGCTGGGCCTGGCCGGGCGGAAGGAGACCATTACCGAGCAGAACGTCCGCTACATCATCAATCTGGTGAAGGCGGGCAACGAGGAGCACATCAACGACATCGCACGGGATGTGCTCTGCGTCACCGCCAAGGGCAAGCCCATCAAGCCCAAGACCCTGGGCCAGAAACGGTATGTGGACGCCATCAAGAAGAACACCATCACCCTGGGCATCGGCCCGGCGGGCACCGGCAAGACCTACCTGGCGGTGGCCGCCGCCGTGGCCGCCTTCCGGGACAAGCAGGTCAACCGCATCATCCTCACCCGCCCGGCGGTGGAGGCAGGGGAGCGGCTGGGCTTCCTGCCCGGCGATCTGCAGAGCAAGGTGGACCCCTATCTGCGGCCCCTGTACGACGCCCTCTTCGACATGCTGGGGGCGGAGACCTATAACAAATACCTGGAGCGGGGCAGCATCGAGGTGGCCCCCCTGGCCTACATGCGGGGCCGCACCCTGGACGACTCCTTCATCATTCTGGACGAGGCTCAGAACACCTCCCGGGAGCAGATGAAGATGTTCCTCACCCGCTTGGGCTTCGGCTCCAAGATCGTCATCACCGGCGACATCACCCAGATCGACCTGCCCCGGGACACGGTGTCCGGGCTGAAGGAGGCCATGCGGGTGCTGGACGGCGTGGAGGACATCGCCATTTGCAGGCTCAACGAGGCCGACGTGGTGCGCCACGTGATCGTCCAGCGCATCATCAAGGCCTATGAGGAGGACGAAAAGAGGAAGGGAAAGCGATGAACCACGAAATTCTGATCGAGACCGAGGTGGACGGGGCGGAGCCCTATGCCGGGCTGCTGCGCCGGGTGATCCCCGCCGCGCTGGAGGCGGAGGGGGTGTCCTTCCCCTGCGAGGTGGACGTGCTGTTCACCGACGACGAGGGCATCCACGCCATCAATCTGGAGCAGCGGGGCGTGGACCGGCCCACCGACGTGCTCTCCTTCCCCATGTTCCAGCTTACCCCCGGCGCACCGCCCACCCTGGACGACGTGGAGGCCGACCCTGGCACCGGACTGGTCCCTCTGGGGGACATGGTGCTCTCCCTGGAGCGGGCGGAAGCCCAGGGGGCGGAGTACGGCCACGGCGCGGAGCGGGAGGCGGCCTACCTGGCCGTCCACTCGGTGCTCCACCTGCTGGGCTACGACCACCTGGATGAGGGGCCGATGAAGGCCCAGATGCGGGAACGCGAGGAGGCCATCCTGGCCGCCCTGGGCATCACCCGGGAGGGCGCGGATGGATAAGAGGCTTTTGCGGTACGCCGGCGGCGGCGGGGCGATCTCCCTGCTCGCCTGCGGGCTGCTGTGCATGGCGCTGGGCGCGCTGGCGGGCGGAGACGTGGCCGGGCTGGTGGCCTGCGGCGTGATTTTCGCCCTGCCCGGCGTCGTATTCGGCTGTGCCTACGGCCTGTATGAGGCGCTGAAGGGGAGAGACGATCCGGACGCGTAGGGCGCGGCATCCTTGACGCGCTGACCTTCCGTAACGATTTACACACCATTTGCAGGGGACTCGGCTGCCGGGCCGCTGAACGACTCCGCGCCTTACCACAGCCTGCGCCTGCGCAGACGCGAATGTGCTCGGCCGCCCCTGTCGGAAAAAATTATCATAAAACCGCTCAAGAAAGTTGAGGATCACCTATGGAAATCAAGAAATCCGGAATGATCAGCATCGTGGGCCGCCCCAACGTAGGCAAGTCCACCCTGACCAACGCCCTGGTGGGCGAGAAGATCGCCATCGTCACCAACAAGCCCCAGACCACCCGCAACCGCATCTGCGCGGTGGTGAACCGGGAGGGCTGCCAGTTCGTCTTCCTGGACACCCCCGGCCTGCACAAGGCCCGCACCCGCCTGGGGGACTACATGGTGAAGGTGGTCAAGGAGAGCGTGGCCGACGTGGACGCGGTGCTTCTGCTGGTGGAGCCGATCCCCCACATCGGCGGGGCGGAGGCGGGGCTGATCCGGCGCATCAAGGAGCTGAATGTCCCCGCCGTGCTGGTCATCAACAAGATCGACACGGTGGAGAAGGAGGAGCTGCTCTCCGTCATGCAGGTCTACGGCGCGGCCCACGACTTCGCCGCCATCGTGCCCATCTCTGCCAAGCGGAACGAGGGGGTGGACGAGCTGCTGGGCTTGCTGGCCCAGTTCCTGCCCGAGGGGCCCCAGCTCTTCCCGGAGGACATGGTCACCGACCAGCCGGAACGCCAGGTGTGCGCCGAGATCATCCGGGAGAAGCTGCTGCTCTGCCTGGACAAGGAAATTCCCCACGGCACCGCCGTGGAGATCACCACCTTTTCCGAGCGGGACGACGGTATCATCGACCTGGACGCTACCATTTATTGTGAAAAGGCCAGCCACAAGGGGATCATCATCGGCAAGGGCGGGGCCATGCTCAAGAAGATCTCCACCCTGGCCCGCACCGACATTGAGGCATTTATGGGCACGAAGGTGTTTCTCCAGACCTGGGTGAAGGTAAAAGAAAACTGGAGAGATAATATGAATTTGATCAAGAATTTCGGATACCGGGACGAGTAAGGGCGCAGAAATTACCGCTCATAAACGGAACGCGGCCAGCCAACCTAAAGACAGAAAGGGGGGCTGTGCCATGAGCTGGGCGGAGCTACTCTGGCGGCTGTTTTTGCAGACCGGCCTGCCGGAGGTCTACAGCCTTTACCGGAGGGTGAAGGGCTGAGCACGCGGGCGCGGCGCGCCCGCATACATAATAGTGGAGGGAAGCCCATGCACATCAGCACCCAGGGCCTGGTGCTCCGGGAGGTCAACTATAAGGAGTCGGACAAGCTGCTCACCGTGCTCACCGCTGAGGGGGGCAAGCGCACGGTCAAGGCCCGGGGCTGCCGCCGGAAGGGCAGTCCCCTGGCCGCCGCGGCCCAGCTCCTGGTCTATTCGGACATGACCCTGTTTGAATACCGGGACTACTTCACCCTCAACGAGGCGGAGTCCCTCCAGCAGTTCTGGCGCGTCAGATCCGATCTGGAGAGGCTGAGCCTGGCCTCCTACTTTGCGGAAGTGATGGAGGCGGTGGCGGTGGAGGGGCGGCCCGATCCGCCGGCCCTCTCCCTCATCCTTAACTCCCTCTATGCCCTGGACAGGCTGAACCGGCCCCTGGAGCTGGTAAAGGCGGCCTTCGAGCTCAAGCTCATGTGCCTGGAGGGGTACGAGCCCCTGCTGGACGCCTGCGCGGTGTGCGGCGCGCCGGAGCCGGAGTCGCCTCTGTTCCACCTGAACGAGGGGGTGCTCTGCTGCGCCGCCTGCCGGGCGGAGGCGGGGGAGGGGGCCGCCATCCCCCTGGAGGGGGGAGCCCTGGCGGCCATGCGCCACATCGTCTACGGCGATCCCAAGCGCCTGTTCTCCTTCCGGCTGGAGGGGGCGGACCTGTCCTGCCTGTCCCACGTCTGCCAGCGATTTCTGACCACGCAGCTTGACCGGGGCTTTCGTACCCTGGATTTTTATCAACAATGGGGGAATTGAATATGGAACTGTTTGTAGCGGACGCCTTTACCACCCGGCGCTTCTCCGGCAATCAGGCCGGCGTGGCCCTGCTGGGGGAGGCGGATTTCCCGGAGGAGGGGTTCATGCGGGCCCTGGCCGGGGAGCTGAAGCACTCGGAGACCGCCTTTGTCCGCCGGACGGGGGAGGGCTCCTTCCACATCCGCTATTTCACCCCCGCGGAGGAGGTGGACCTCTGCGGCCACGCCACCATCGCCTCCTTCACCGTCCTGCGGGAGAGGAGGGCCATCGGGCCGGGGACGTATGCCCTGCACACCCGCTCCGGAGACCTGTCCATCCAGGTGGGCGCGGACGCGGTGTGGATGGACATGGCGCCCCCCGCCGACGGCCGGAGCTTTTCGGAGGAGGAGCAGGCGGAGCTGTACGCCGCCTACGGCCTGTCCCTGGCCGACCGGCCGGAGGGCCTGGAGGCCCAGGCGGTGAGCACCGGCCTGCTGGACATCCTGCTGCCCGTCCGGGATCTGGCCGCCCTGGAGCGGGCGGAGCAGAACGAGGGGGAGGTCACCCGCCTGTCGGAGCGCTACGGCGTGGTGGGGGTGCACATGTTCTGCCCCAGCACCCCCGACGCCGCGGCCCACTGCCGCAACTTCGCCCCCCTGTACGCCATCCCGGAGGAGGCGGCCACCGGCACCTCCAACGGGGCGCTGACCTACTATCTGTACCGCCGGGGGCTGACGGCCGCCGGGGCGGAGAACCGCTTTGTCCAGGGGGAGAAGATGGGCAAGCCCTCGGAGATCCTCAGCCGTCTCACGGACGGGGGCGACGGCGTCAAGGTTCAGGTGGGCGGCCGGGCGGTGCTCGCCCTGCGGTGTGAGCTGCTGTGATCATGCCAGACGCCATTCCGCCGGAGCTGCTGGCCCCCTGCGGAATGAACTGCCAGGTGTGCTACCGGCACCTGACTCCCCGGCGGGCCTGCCTCGGGTGCAGGGGCGGCGCGTCGAACAAGCCGCCCCACTGCCGGGACTGCGCCCTGAAAGCTTGCGCGGCGGAGCGGGGCGTGGCATTTTGCGCCGCCTGTTCCCGGTTTCCATGCAAGTCTATGGCGGCGCTGGAAAAGACCTATCAAAAGCGTTGGGGGATCAGCCTGGCGGAGACTGGACGCCGGGCCGCCGCGGGAGAGGCGGAGGCCCTTCTGGCCGGGCAGCGGAGGCGGTGGCTCTGCACCTGCGGCGGGGTGATCTCCCTCCACGATGGAGTCTGCTCAGAGTGCGGGCGGCCCGTGGACTAGGAGATATGAAACTGCCGGATGATCCCCACACTCATGTACTCGCCCATCTCGCAGGCGAGCTGGTCCAGCAGCAGGTAGGACGCGCTGATGGCGTGGTAATTGCCCAGCAGATCCTGGTCGGCGGCATCGCAGAGCAGGGTGGTATTGTGGATAAACATGCTGCTCCATAAACTGGCGTCCCAGTGGGGGTTGAGCGCGGACAGCCGGGCGGCGGTGAGCCGGTTGAGGTCCAGCCACTGGCAGCGGATGCGCTCAGCCTGGCTGCGCTGCCGCGCGTCCAGCGCGTCCAGATAAGCGGCGTAGTAGCGGTAGAGCGGAGAGCCTGCCGCTGCGGTGCCGGTGATGAGCTGGATGCCGTAGTAGCGCTCCATGATCTGGTCGTACTGGGCGGGCTGGGCCTGCAGCTCCCGATAGATGCTGTCCACGTTTTCCGCGTGGAACAGCCGGCTCTGCATATACATGAGGGCCCAGAAGGTGCTCCCCCGCCACGCATTGATACAGGTATTGAGTAATATGAGCTGATGCTCGGAGAACGTATATAAGTCAAGCCGTTTCTGTTCCATAAGATCCCTCCTGCCCATAGGGTATGCGCCTGGGGGGCTTCGGGTGCGCGAATCTTTGGGCACAGGCGCGGCGCTCCGCGGAACAACGCGGCAATCAAACAGCAAGGAAACGAGTTATGACCGATTTATTTGAAAAATCCATTCAGATTCTGGAACTGCCCAAGGTGCTTGAGCGCCTGGCCGGCCAGGCTGTGACCCAGGAGGGCAAGGAGCGCTGCCTGGCGCTGCGGCCCATGACCGACCCGGACGATGTCCAGCGGGCGCTGGATGAGACCAGCGCCGCTGTGGACATGAGCGCCCTGCGGGGCAGCCCCTCCTTCTCCGGCGTCAAGCCGGTGGCGGCCTCCCTCCAGCGGGCCCACATGGGGGGCGCGCTCAACACCCGGGAGCTGCTGGACATCGCGGCGGTGCTGCGGGCGGCCCGCTCCGCCAGGGAGTACGGTGAGGGGGACGAGCGGAAAAAGACCTGCATCGACCACCTGTTTCGCTCCCTGACCGCCAACCGCTTTCTGGAGGACAAGATCACCGGCTCCATCGTGGGAGAGGACGAGATCGCCGACGCCGCCAGCCCCGAGCTGGCTTCCATCCGGCGGCATATCCGGGCCACCGCCTCCAAGGTGCGGGACATCCTCAACAAGCTCCTCTCCTCCAACCAGGCAAAATATCTCCAGGAGGCCATCATCACCCAGCGCAACGACCGCTTCGTGGTGCCCGTCAAGTCGGAGCACAAGAACGACGTGCCCGGCCTGGTGCACGACGTGTCCTCCTCCGGGGCCACCTTCTTCATAGAGCCCATGGGGGTGGTGAAGGCCAACAACGAACTCAAGGAGCTCCAGGCCAGGGAGGAGAAGGAGATTGAGCGCATCCTTGCGGAGCTGTCCGCCGAGTGCGCACAGTTCAAGGACGATATCACTCAGGACTACGATCTGCTCATCCTTCTGGATGTGATCTTCGCCCGGGCCAAGCTGGCCTACCGGATGCGGGCCTGCGCCCCCAGAATCGTGGAGCGCGGCCTGTACCTGCGGAAGGCCCGCCACCCCCTGCTGGATCCGGACAGGGCGGTGGCCAACGACCTGATGCTGGGGGAGGACTTCGACACCCTGGTAATCACCGGCCCCAATACCGGCGGAAAGACGGTGACCATCAAGACCATCGGCCTGCTCACCCTCATGGCCCAGTGCGGCCTGCATATCCCCGTCTCCGACGACAGCCGGGTAAAGGTGTTCCGCCGGGTGCTGGCCGACGTGGGCGACGAGCAGTCCATCGCCCAGAGTTTGTCCACATTTTCCTCCCACATGGTGAACATTGTGGGCATTCTCGGGGAGGCGGACGACGAGACGCTGATCCTCTTTGACGAGCTGGGGGCGGGCACCGACCCCATCGAGGGCGCGGCCCTGGCCGCCGCCATCATCGAGAGCGCCCGGGAGATGGGGGCCCTGGTGGCCGCCACCACCCACTACGCCGAGCTGAAGGTGTACGCCATGACCACGCCGGGGGTAGAGAACGCCTCCTGCGAGTTCAACGTGGACTCCCTGGCCCCCACCTACCGCCTGCTCATCGGCATCCCCGGCAAGTCCAACGCCTTTGCCATCTCGGAGCGGCTGGGCCTGCCCAAGTCCATCATCCAGAAGGCCGCCGCCCGCATTGACGCGGAGAACGTGCGCTTCGAGGACGTGCTCACCCAACTGGACGAGCAGCGCCAGGAGATGGAGCGGGAGAAGGAGGCCGCCGCCCGGCTCCGGCGGGAGATGGAGGAGACGGCCAAGGCCTCCCGGGAGTACAAGGCCAAGATGGAGGCCGAGCGGGCCAAGGCGGTGGAGAAGGCCCAGGCGGAGGCCCGGGCCATTCTGGACGAGGCCAGGGACACCGCCGACCAGGTATTCAAGGAGCTCAACGACATGCGCCGCCGCCAGCGGAAAGAGGAAGACTGGCAGCGGGTCAACGACGAGCGGGCCGCCCTGCGCCGCAGCCTCAACGAGGCGGAGGGGAAGCTGGGGGCCCGGCCGGAGGAGCCGGCCCCGCCTCCCACCCGGCCAGCCCGGGCGGGCGACACGGTGGAGCTGGTGAAGATGGGCACCCAGGCCACCGTCCTGTCGGTCAACAAGGACGGCTCCCTCCAGCTCCAGGCGGGGATTCTGAAGATCACCGCCAGGCAGGAGGAGGTGCGCGTGGTAGAGGGGGAGACCCAGCAGTCCGCCAAGAAGGTGGTGGCCCGGGCGGAGCACAAGCTGCGCACCCTGGGGGCCTCGCCAGAGGTGGATCTCCGGGGTATGATGACCGATGAGGCCATCGGCGCATTGGATCTCTTCCTGGACAACGCGGTGCTGGGCAAGCTCAACGAGGTGCGTATCATCCACGGCAAGGGCACCGGCGCGGTGCGCAAGGCAGTGCGGGAGCACCTCAAGCGCAGCCGCTACGTCAAGTCCTTCCGCCCCGGCCGCTACGGCGAAGGCGAGGATGGTGTGACCATCGCCGAGCTTCGGTAGAGCAGCCCCCGTCCCCCGCGGGAGCGCGTGGGGGGCCTTCGGGGGGAATCGCTTCCCCCCGGAAGGCGCGGCTTTGGAGCGAAGCGACAGGCTTTCCGCAGAAAGCCTCCGCGCCGTGAGGATGGCGTGACCATCGCCGAGCTTCGGTAGAGCAGCCCCCGTCCCCCGCGGGAGCGCGTGGGGGGCCTTCGGGGGGAATCGCTTCCCCCCGGAAGGCGCGGCTTTGGAGCGAAGCGACAGGCTTTCCGCAGAAAGCCTCCGCGCCGTGAGGACGGCGTAACGAGCGCCAGGCTGCGGCAGGCGGAATGTCTGCCATCTGCGGACATTCGTGCCCCAGAGGGGAAGGAGTAAACTGGTTCGTCAATCAAACCAGTTTCTTCAACTTAATTTGTGTATTTTGTCATTGACGGTTTGGGATAAATTTGATATTCTATAGTACGAAGTATGCGAATGCATCTTGGGGGGAAAACGCTATGTATATGAAAGAGGCAGTCGTGAACAACCAGGTCGGCCTGCATGCGAGACCGGCCACGTTTTTCATCCAGAAAGCCAACGAGTTCAAGAGCTCCATTTGGGTGGAGAAGGACGAGCGCAGAGTGAACGCCAAGAGCCTGCTGGGTGTGCTCTCTCTGGGCATTGTCAAGGGGACTTCCATCAACCTCATTGCAGACGGCCCCGACGAGAAAGAAGCGGTGGAGGCTCTGATTGAGCTGATCTCCTCCAACTTCTCCGAGTAAGCGAACGAGCGAGAGAAAAAAGCGCCGCGTCTGCGGCGCTTTTTTTGATAGACGGGAGGTGTGGCTTGTGAAGGCGGAGATGACTCCGGAGCCCATCCGGCGGAGCGCCCTGCGCCTGCGGCTGGGCGGGCTGGCCCTGTGCTGGCGCCGCCGCCTGCTGTGGCATACCGGCGGCCTGCGGTTTGCCCGGCCCCGGCCGGAGGTGGAGTGCCCCTATCTGCGGGCGGAGCACGCCACGCCCCTGCTGCGCAGGCTGCGGGGGGAGGACATGGCCCTCCAGCGCAGCAAGGTGACCAACCTGCGCTTGGCGGCGGCCCGTCTGGACGGCCTGACCCTGCGGCCGGGGGGGGCCCTCTCCTTCTGGCGGGCCGGAGGCGTCGTTGCGCGGCGGAGGGGCTATGTGGAGGGGATGATTCTGCGCAACGGCAGGGTAGCCTCCGGCGTGGGGGGCGGCCTGTGCCAGATGACCAACCTGCTCTACTGGATGACCCTCCACACCCCCCTCACCGTCACCGAGCGGTGGCGGCACGGCTACGACGTGTTTCCCGACTCCAACCGCACCCAGCCCTTTGGCAGCGGGGCCACCTGCTTCTACAACTACATGGATCTCATGGTGCGCAACGACACCCCCGACACCTGGCGGCTGGTGCTCCAGGTGACGGACACCCATCTGGAGGGGGAGTGGCGGGCCGAGGCTACCCGGGGGGGGGGGGGCCCGGCGGCCCCCCCCCCTGCCGGTACGAGGTCTATGAGAAGGAGCACGAGATCCGGGGGGAGTACTGGGGCGGCTTCACCCGGCACAACACCCTGTTCCGCCGGGTGCTGGGTATGGACGGCGCGGAGCTGGGGGAAGAATTCATCACGGAGAACCACGCCATCATGATGTATAATCCCATGCTGGAGGAGACTGCCCCGTAGGGGCGGCCTTTATGACCGCCCGCCCTGCGGGAGAGATATGCCCGCCGGTACGGCATAAGAAGGGCGGAAAACGCAAAGCCTGTCCGGTAGGGGCGCACGGGGTGCGCCTGCCGGTGCCAGCCCGGAACAGGGGGGCCAGCCCGGTGGAAGGGGGCGGCGGGCCGATGTGGGCATCGGCCCCTACGGTGCCCCTCCTTCGATAGACGCAAAGAAAAGCCCATGCCCATTCTCCCAAACGCACGAGGGGCGTTTGGGGCTCCTAGGGGACGCCGCTGCGCCCAGCGGCAGGGTATGAGAAATCTGGCGGAAAGGAGGACGCGGGCCGATGTGGGCATCGGCCCCTACGAGTCATGACCTTTGACGAATTAAAAGAAAAAGCCCATGCCCATTCCCCAAACGAACGGGTTCGTTTGGGGCCCCCGGAGGATGATTTGACATCCTCGGCGGGAGTGAATCCCGCCTGCGGCGAGGTTTGGCCTGCGGCCAAACGCTCGGACGGCGCGAAGCGCCGGGACGCTGCCGCGTCCAGCGGCAGGGCATGAGAGACCCAGGCAGAGAGGAGGGCATACTGCCCCGATTATGACTTTCGACGAACTCAAGGAAAAAGCGCATGCCCTGCCGCTGAAGCCGGGCGTGTATATCATGCAGGACGCCAAAAACGAGGTCATCTACGTGGGCAAGGCCAAGGCGCTGAAGAACCGGGTGAGCCAGTACTTCGCCAACCTAGCCTCCCACACGGAGAAGACCCGGGCCATGGTGAGCCAGATTGACCACTTCGACGTGATTGTGGCCGACTCGGAGTTTGAGGCGCTGATTCTGGAGAACTCCCTCATCAAGCGCCACCAGCCCCACTACAACATCCTGCTCAAGGACGACAAGGGCTACCCCTACATCCGCCTGACGGTGAAGGAGCCCTACCCCCGCTTCTCCCTGGCCAACCGGGCGGCGGAGGACGGGGCGCGGTACTTCGGCCCCTACGGCAGCCGGGGGAGCACCCAGAATATCATCGACGCCCTGCGCGTCGCCCTGAAGCTGCCCTCGTGCAGCCGGAAGTTCCCCCGAGACATCGGAAAGGAGCGGCCCTGCCTGAATTACCACATGGGCCAGTGTGACGGCTACTGCCGGAAGGAGATGGATCAGACCCGCTACCGGGAGGCCATCGACCAGGCGGTGCGCCTGCTGGAGGGGCAGTTCAAGGAGGTGGGGGAGGAGCTGTTGGCCGAGATGGAGCAGGCGGCGGAGGAGCTGCGCTTCGAGAAGGCCGCCGAGCTGCGGGACCGCTTCAAGGCCATCGAGCTGCTGGGCAAGCGGCAGAAGGTGGTGGCGGGCTCCCTGGCGGACACCGACGTGGTGGGCTTCCACAAGGGGGAGGCCACCCGGAGCTGCTTTGTGGTGCTCCACTATGTGGAGGGCGAGCTGGCGGCCAAGGACTGGGAGCTCATCGAGACACCCATGGAGGAGGACAGGGCGGACATCCTCTCCGCCCTGGTGGGGCAGTACTACGGCGGGCGGGGGCCCCCGCCCCCGCAGCCACTCCCCCGTAGGACTC
>OAVM01000475.1_pt1 | contig 13041 bp, 9 predicted proteins | sample 1476421 | NCBI WGS metagenome assembly OAVM01 (sample SAMEA2580099, study PRJEB22360) | human gut metagenome | biome: human gut; feature: human-associated habitat; material: faeces | place: Denmark | collected 2008/2010
CTACCGGCGGCCACGGCCGTGATCTTTGTGGCCGGGCCCATGTCGATGACGATAGCCGGCAGCGGATACAGCGCTTTTGCGGCGATGGCTCCGGCCAGCAGGTCGGCCCCCAGCTCCGAGGGTGTGTCGATGTTCACCCCTACGCCTGTGGGCAGCTCCTGCGTGAGCTTCAGCGGTTCCACGCCCGCAAACATGCGCAGCGCCCGCGCCACTGTGTCGGTGATCTGCGGCACCACGCTGGAAATGATGGCGCCTTCGATGTTTTCCCCCGCCACCTTGTAAAGGTTCAGGATGCCGGACAGCTCCAGCGCGTACTGGTCCGCCTCCAGGCTTTTGTCCGTGGAGATGCGGGTGCAGAATCCCAGCGCCCCGTTTTCGTATCCGCCCAAAACGATGTTGGTGTTGCCGATGTCTATTGTCAGTACCATACGTGCAGCCCTTTCTTCCGGTTTGTTGTTATAAATATATGATGCCCCGTCCGCGCGGGTTTTGTCAATAGAAAAATTCACGGCATGTCCGCCGCAAACGTCTGTGCTAAACATACGCTCCCCCTCATAGAATTTCAGTAGAAACCAGTTCAGCCGGCCCGGAACGCGTGCCGCGCGGAAGGGGTTGGGGCGGCACACCGCCCCGAAAATCGTAAGGAGGGAAACGTGCAATGTTTGTATGTACTTTACGCAAGGGCGGGCTGCGGAAACTGGCTGTGGTGGCCGTCTGCGGCGTGGTGCTGGCGGGCGCGGCCATTACCGTGGGCGTGGTGCGCAACAAGGGCGACGCAGTGGATGCGGCCGCGCAGGGCGGCGCGCTTTCGCAGCAGATCACCGGCGCGCAGGACGTGGCGACGTTCCTGCAGGGGTATGGCGTCGAAGTGGACCCCACTACCGCGGAGGTGAGCACCGTCACCGTGCCGCGCAAGTGGGACGATAACTTCAAGGCGTTCAATGAAGTGATCAAGGAAAGCGGGCTGGACCTCTCCCGCGTCAAAAATAAAAAGGTAGACAAATGGGTGGTGCTCATTCCTGCGCAGAGCACCGAAACACAGAAATCCTACGGCGTGGTGCTCGTGTACAAAAACGAGGCCAGGGGCGCGTATATCCTGCAAAAGCCCTCCGGCGAGGTGCTTCCGCTGAAAGCGGCGGCGCCCACGGGGGCAAGCCTTGCGCTGACAGACGAAGAAGTGGCGGCAAACGCGGGCTTTGGCGCCGCCTTTCCGGCGGATGATTCCGCAGCCGCCGCGGGCGCGGGCGTGAGCGGTGCAAACGCGGCTGCAGACGTCCAGGCAGGTGCGGATACGGCCGGGCCGACGGAGGACGCGGCCGCCGAAGCGCAGGCCCAGGCGGACGCCGACGCGCAGATCGAGCCAGGGGCGTTTCCCACGGAATAAGCGCAAAACGCAGTTGATTCTGTACAAAGCGGCATGCCCTTTTTCGGCATGCCGCTTTGTTTGACGGGCTTCTTTTCAGCGGCTGCTTCTGGTATAATTGATTTGGACAGCCGCTTGTGCGGCCGTGCATGCTTCATGCACCGACGCTCTGCCGCGCATGAGCGTGAGAACCTCAAGGCATACAAAATCCTGGCGGCCAAAGTTTTGTTGAAGCCGCCTGCGGCGGCGTCATGGTGTACTATGTCCGGTCAGCGGGTGCAAGCTAAGAAATATGGTGCAATGAAACCAGAGCAGAAGAAGCGGGGGAACTGTGATGTTGAAAAAACGGGGACGCAGGCGGCTGTGGGCCGTTTTGGGCACAATGCTGCTGGCGGCGGCGCTGGGCGTGTGCGCGCTTGCCGCGTCGGATGTGCCGAAGGCGGTGCTGAACGCGCGTGAGAGCGTGGTGCGCATTATGACGGAAGGGGCGATGGGCAGCGGCTTTGCGTTGTCCGAAAATTCCGTATATGTGGTGACGAACCACCATGTGATCGAAGGCGCGGAAACGATTGAGGTCATAGTGGACGATACAAGGTGGACGACGGCCCGGGTCTACGTAGATCTGCCCGGAAAGGACATCTGTATCTTAAAAACAGACAAGCCCCTGCGCGGCATGCCCGGGCTGCCGCTCCGCTCGGACGCGGTTGAAACAGGGCTGGCGGTATACGCGCTGGGATATCCGGGCGCGGCGGATGATTTCAGCCGGGAATTTGCCACCGGCGTGGACAGCATCACGGTGACGGACGGCATCGTGAGCGCGGTGCGGCAAAGCAGGGCGGAGGGTCTTCAAACCACGTGGGCGATCCAGACGAACGCGCCCATCAGCCCCGGCAACTCCGGCGGGCCGCTTGTGGATGCGGGCGGCAGGCTTGTCGGGATCAATACGTTTATAATGTTGAAGGGCCAGAATGTGAACGGCAGCATTCATGTGCGGGAGCTGCTCACCGTTCTGCAGCAAAACGATATCCCGTACCGCAAGGCGGCGCCCGGTTTTGCGGGCGTGCTGCTGGTTGTACTGGCTGTGGCGGCGGCGCTGGGCGTGTGTGCGGCGCTGCTTTTGCGGCTGCGCCGCCGGGGAGCGGCGTCCGGGAAGCCCATGCGGGAAAAGGCTGTTCCGCTGCCTGTGTTTTTGGCCGGCGGCGGACGGATGGACAGGCTCCGGGCAACGCGGGCGGTGCGGGAGCTGGCGCAACGGCTGGCTTCGATGCCGGAGGTCTCGCGGGCGCTGCATCCGGAAAATATCCTTGTGCGGAGCGGTACGCTGGAGCTGAAGCGTGCGCACGGCGCGGGCAAAAGGCCCGGCGCCTCCGTGTGCGCCGGGTATTCCGCACCGGAATGTTACAACGGAAGCGCGGGTATGGCCGCTGCAGTCTATTTTCTGGGGGCCGTGCTGTATGCGCTTACAGAGGGCCGCGCCCCGCAGGACGTGATCGCGCGTGCGGGCGGCGCGGAGCTGGTGTTTGAGGAGCAAACGCCGCTTGTCCCGCTGCTGAACCGGGCCATGGCGCTGAACGAGGCTTACCGCATTGCCGCCCCGGCGCAGCTTGCACAGGAGCTGGCGCAGGTGGAAGCACAGCTTGCCGCCGCACAGCCGGCGCAGACAGTGCCTGCACAGGAGCTGCTGCAGGCGCAGCGCGCGGCCCTGCAGGAAGCTGCGCCGCTTGGGCCGTTTGCCCCGCAGGGGAGCGGCGGTACGCCGGGTACGGGATATGCGCCCTCTGCCGTTTGCACACCGCAGGCCCCGCGCCGGAAAAAGCGCGGATGGAAAATTGCGCTGGCCGTGGGGCTGCCGCTGGTGCTGCTGGGCGGCGGCTTTTTGGGGTACTCGCTGTATGCGTGGAACGAAATTGAAACCGCGCAGGCTTACGAACAGTATACACAGGCTTACGAATGGTACGAGCGCGCGCCGTGGCTGTGGGAACTGGACGAGCAGCGGGGGCAATATACGGCGGCCTGGGTGCTGGTGGAGCGCGGGGAGCTGAGCGAGGCGGCGCAGGCGTTCCGGGAGCTTGGGGATTACGCGGACAGCGGGGAGCTGGCGGAAAAGTGCAACACATATATCCGTGCGCAGACGGTGGGCTCGCCTTTTACGAAATACAAATTGTACAACAATCTGGGCGGCTTTTTAGACAGCAGCCGGCAGGCGCAGGCGCAGATACCGGAAATTTACGACACGGCATTGGAGCACTACGGGGAAAATCGTTTCAGTGCGGCAATGGAGTGGCTGGAGATCATACCGGATTATGAAAACTACGAAGACGCTTTTGTTTATGTGGAAGCGTGTAAGGCGCACACTGTTTTATCTGAAAACTATTATAAAATGACACGGGAAGTCCAAAATGCATTGGAGATGCTCGAATGGAGCGACCAGTATATTGATGTGGAACCTATATGTATGGACAGATATCTTATAGACTACTTTTTGGATGGAACATGGGTCGCGGTGGATGGCGATGTTTTTGAATATGCAATGGAAAACAACGAGTTTGATTTCTGGTATCGTTATGTTCCGAGCGGTAAATACAATTTTGAGAGCGATGGCATGTACTATGCTTCCAGTGGCACACGGTTTGCCGCATGGGACTATATTTCTTACAACGAAATAGTGATCACATTTGAAAGCGACGGCCGCAGCTATCACTATTACCGCCAATGAGCGGAGCGGCGCCCTCCGCTCCCCCAGGGCCGAAACGGGAAACACTACCTGTTTCGGCCTTTTTTGTGCTATACTGGACCGTATAATAATTGATAAGAAAAAGCCGGGTCCGGGCCCGGCGCGGGGGGAGGGGACGCGGCATGCGTCTGGATAAGTATGTGGCGGGCGCGGCCCAGCAGAGCCGCTCGGACGTACGGCGGGCCATTCAGAAAGGGCTGGTGTGCGTGAACGGCGCGGTGTGCCGCAGCGCGGACGCTCAGGTGCCGGCCGGCGCGGCTGTCACGCTGAACGGGCAGCCGCTCGTCCTGCAGCAGTATGTGTACATCATGCTGGACAAACCCAAGGGTGTGGTGAGTGCGTCCGCGGACAAAAACGACGTGACTGTGGTGGACCTTGTGGGCAGGGCCTACCCCCGCCGCAGCCTGTTCCCCGCCGGGCGGCTGGACAAGACCAGCACGGGCTTTGTGCTGGTGACGGATGACGGCGCATTCGCCCATGATATCCTCGCGCCCAGGCGGCATGTGCCAAAAACCTACGAGGTGCTGCTGGACACGCCCCTCACGCCGGAGATGGCGGCTGGTTTTGCGGCGGGCGTCCGGCTGGCGGACGGGCAGCGGCTGCAGCCCGCGGAGCTTTCGCCGGGGCCGGACGGCCCGTGCAGCGCGCGTGTGGTGCTGCGCCAGGGCGTGTATCATCAGATCAAGCGCATGTTCGGCGTATACGGCGCGGGCGTGAACGAGCTGCGGCGCACGGCCATCGGCGGCCTGGCGCTGGACGGCTTCCGCGAGCTTTCGCCCGCAGAGGTGGCGCGTATCCTCGGCGGCTAGAAAACAGGAAAAAATTCCGGGCCAAATGCTGGAAACCGCATTTTCGGCGCCCTGTTCACAGGTTTTTAAAACATTTTTCACATGAAAAATGTACGATAAATGCAGTGTTTGCGCCCTGTTTCCCAAATTACACAATAAAATGACGTTTATTTTGTTGAAATATGTTGCAAAAGTCAGAACTATTGTGTAAAATAGAGACTAAAGCGACACCTTATTGTTAAAATTCACAACTGAGCGCATGCAGAGCGCCGCAGCACAGAAGGGAAAAGGGTATTATGGCGAACAGAGTTTTTCAGGGCGTTGTCTATCAGATGAAAGATGCGATCGACCGCATGGTGGGCGTTGTCGATGAAACGGGCACCATCATCTCCTGTTCTGACTTGAACCGCATCGGCGAGGTGCGGGACGGCATCGCGTCCGACCGGCTGACAGCCGGCGACGCGTTCGTGCGGGACGGCTACACCTATCATCTGTTCAGTTCGAACAAGCGCAACGATTATGCCGTTCTGGTGGAGGGAACCGACGAGCCCGCCCTGCGCTATGCGGCGCTGCTGGCCATCAGCCTGCAGAACATCAAGCAGTACCACGACGAGAAGTTCGACAAGGCGAATTTTATCAAGAATGTGGTGCTGGACAATATCCTGCCCGGCGATATCTATGCCAAGGCGCGCGAGCTGCATTTCGCAACGGACGTGTCCCGCGTGGTGCTGCTCATCCGCGTTACCTCGGGCGCGGACATTTCCGCCTACGACGTCGTAAGCGGCCTGTTCCCCGATAAGCAGAAGGACTTCGTGTTCAACATCAGCGAGAACGACACCGTCCTCGTCAAGGAGATCAAGCGCGGCATCGACCAGCACGACATCGAAAAGCTGGCCGCCAGCATTGTGGACACCCTCAACGGCGAGCATTACATCAAGGCCGTTGTGGGCATCGGCACGCCCATTGCCAATGTGAAGGACCTGGCCCAGAGCTTCAAGGAGGCACAGATCGCCATGGAGGTGGGCAAGGTGTTCGACACCGAGCAGGCGATCGTCAGCTACGACCATCTGGGCATCGCCCGCCTGATCTATCAGCTGCCCACCACGCTGTGCGAGATGTTCCTGAAAGAAGTGTTTAAACAGGGCAGCATCGAGAGCCTGGACGCCGAGACGCTGTTCACCATCCAGCGCTTCTTTGAAAACAACCTCAACGTTTCGGAGACGAGCCGCGGCCTGTTCGTGCACCGCAACACACTGGTGTACCGTCTGGAAAAAATCAAAAAGCTGACGGGCCTGGACCTGCGGGAATTCGACGACGCCATTGTGTTCAAGGTGGCGCTGATGGTCAAGAAATACCTGAGCGCCAACCCCGCGAAGTATTAAGAAAAAAGAGCCGTTGCGGCAAAGCCTGCTTTCGCCGCAGCGGCGCCTTTTTGGAATATGCCGTGCCCGCGGTGCAATATCGCGGGCGGCAGGCGCGTATTCCCTGCGCAGGGCGGTGCTTTGCGCGCACGCACTCAACCGTGACCCCCATAGGAGAATGATATGGCAACTACCGATATGATCCGTTTTGAAAACGTGAAGAAGATATACACCGGGCTGGACGCCAAAAGCAAGGATATCGTGGCGCTCCACAACGTGAATCTCTCCATCAAAAAAGGCGAATTCGTGTTCGTTCTGGGCCATTCCGGCGCGGGCAAAAGCACGTTCCTCAAGCTGATCCTGCGCGAGGAGGCAGCCACCGAGGGCAAGGTTTTCGTCAACGGGCGCGACCTTTCCAGCATCCGTCAGCGGGAAATTCCCTACCTGCGCCGCGGGCTGGGCGTGGTGTTCCAGGATTTCCGCCTTATTCCCACGATGACGGCCTACGAGAACGTGGCCTTTGCCATGCGTGTGACGAATATCCCCGAGCGGCAGATCAAGCGGCGCGTGCCCTATGTGCTGAACCTGGTGGGGCTCGCGGGCAAGGCGCACAGCCTGCCGCAGGAGCTTTCCGGCGGCGAGCAGCAGCGCATTGCGCTGGCGCGGGCTTTGGTGCATTCCCCGCCCATCATCATTGCGGACGAGCCCACCGGCAATATCGACCCGGAGCTGTCTGTGGAGATCATGGAGCTGCTGCAGGCCATCAACAGCGTGGGCACCACGGTCGTGGTCGTCACCCATGAACGCGAGCTGGCCGCGCGGTTCCGCAAGCGCACCATCATGATCGACCACGGCGAGGTGGTCGACGACGGCCTCGGCCGGTACGGGAGGGAGGCCGCGCAGGTATGAAATGGTCCAGCTTTAAGTATCTTGTCAAGCAGGGATGGCACAGCATGGTGGCCAACCGGCTGATGACGCTGGCATCCATCGGCGTGCTGGTGGCATGCCTGATGATCACGGGCGTGGCGGCGCTGCTGTCCGTCAACGTGACAAGCTATGTGGATTATCTTGAAACGCTCAACGAGATCGTCTTTTTCATCGATGACGCCGCCCCCGCCGAGACCGTGGAGGCGCTGAAAACGCAGATCCCCGCCGACGGGAACGTGGCTGCCTGCGAATACGTCCCCAAGGCTGCGGCCGTGGAGGAAATGCGGGAGTATCTGGGCGACTACGGCGATATCATGAACGATTATGCCGGAGAAGGGAACACCGAAAATCCGCTGCCCGCTTCGTTCCGCGTGTCGGTGACAGACGTTGCGGACCTTGCGCCCACCGTGGAGCGCATCAAGGCCATGGGCGCGTATACGGCCACGGCCGAGGACGGCACCGCCAGCGATGCGAACGTGTTTTACAAAGTGAATTCGCCCTCCGAGCTTTCCAGTACATTGGTGAACCTGAAGCGCATCGTCAACTACATCGGCTGGGGCCTTGTGGCCGTGCTGGGCGTGGTGAGCGTGGTGGTCATCAGCAACACCATCCGCCTGACGGTATTTGCCCGCCGCAAGGAGATCAATATCATGAAATTCGTGGGCGCGACGAATGCGTTCATCCGGCTGCCGTTCTTTGTGGGGGGCCTGGCGGTGGGCGCTATCTCGGGCGTGCTGGCCACGGTCGTTGTGGGCGGTGCGTATTACGGGCTGGAGCAGGCGCTGCTGCAGCCGGAGGCGCTTTGGCTGAACGAGTTCACCAAATGCATGTGGCCGTTCATGGATATCATCTGGCCGCTGCTGGGCGGGTTTGTGCTGTTCGGCGTCGCCATCGGCGGCGTGGGCTGCGCGTCCAGCATCCGCAAGCACCTGAAGGTGTGATCTTTTTTGAACACAGGAGTTTTCTATGGAAAAGCATAAAAAACTGGTCCGCGTCGTATGTCTGGTGCTTGCCGCACTGATGGTGATGACCATCGGCGTGCCGCTGATCTTTGCCTATGCCGAAACGCCGGCGGAGAAGCTGGAGCGTCTGCGCAAGGAGCTGGAGGACATCAAATCCAACATCAGCGCCGTGGAGAACAGCAAGGAAAAATCCGAGCAGACCAAGCAGTATTATCAGGCACAGGCCAATAACCTGAAGGCGCAGCTTGCCGCCATCAAGGAGGACATCGCGGCCCAACAGCAGAGCATTGAGCTGAAAAATGCCGAGGTGGCGGAAAAAGCGGCCAATGTGGCGTATAATAAGAGCATGTTCGAATCCCGTCTCAAGGGCATGTACGAGATGAGCCGGCAGTCGAACCTTGCAATTCTTCTGGGCATCGACGACGTTTCCCAGATGCTGCTGTTTGCCGAAAACCTGCAGCAGATATCGGAGCATGATACCCAGCTCGTACAGCAGCTGCGGGACGAGCAGGCGGCCCTGGAGGCCCAGCGCGCCGAGCTGGAGCAGCAGCTTGCGGACCTTGCCGCCCGCGAGCAGGAGCTGACAGACACCGCCGTGGCGTATTCCAATGCCATCCAGCAGGCGGATGCAGCCATCAGCGCGGCTGAGGCGGACCTTGCCGCAAATGAAGAGGCTCTGGCGGAAACCCAGAGGCAGTACGAGCAGGCGCAGGAAGAATGGCGGCAGTGGACGGCGGCAAACAACGTGGATTTCGAGTACAATCAGGGCGGCTTTGCCTGGCCTATCCCGGGGTATACGAACCTTTCCTCCGATTTCGGCGTGGGACGCTGGATCTACGGCAAGTGGGACGTGCACCGCGGCATGGATGTGCCGGCCCCGGCGGGTACAAAAATCTATGCGGCTGCGGACGGCGTGGTGAGCACCAACAACCACTGGACCTACGGAATTTCCGTAAAGATATCCCACGGCTCCGGCCTTGCTACCATTTACGGCCATATGTCGGGGCGCGTTGTAAACGACGGCGATTACGTGACGCAGGGCCAGCTCATCGGTTATGTGGGGAGCACGGGCAACAGTACGGGCAACCACCTGCATTTTGAGACGACTCTTCACGGCGCGGCGGTGAGCTCGCGGCCGTATCTGGGGCCGCCGTGGGGCTGAACAGCGGTTTCGGCACCCGCGCAAGGAAAGTGAGACGAAGCTATGAATAAAAAGATCACCGTAAATCTGGCGGTGGCCATCGCCATCATTGCCATGACGGTCACCTTCGTTGTGACGATGATTCTGAGCATGCAGCTGTTCAACCGGACCGTCAGCGGCGTGCGCGAAAAAGAGATCATGTACAACAAGCTCTCGGAGATGGACAAGAGCGCCCGGGAGAATTATTACGGCGAGATCGTGGACGACACCCTGTACGATTATATCGCGGCGGGCTACGTTACCGGCATGGGCGACAAGGACGCGCGCTATTATACCGCAAAGCAGTATCTGGAATATCTCAACCAGCAGAACGGCGTGGTCATGGGCGTGGGCGCGGATGTGATCAAGGACGCCAACGGCTATGCGCGCATTGTTAAGGTGTACCCCAACAGCCCGGCGGAGGAATCCGGCCTGCAGAAGAATTTCTACATCACCAAGGTCGGGGAGCTGGACGTTAAAACGCTTTCCCTCTCGCAGGTAAACAGCCAGCTGCTGGGCGAATCCGGCACGTCGGTGCTGCTCACGGTGGTGAACGCCACGGGCGAGGACGAGCACACGGTGGAGATCCAGCGCCGCGAGTTCGACGTGCCCTCCGTGGTGGGCCAGGTGCCGGAGGGTACCACGACCGCATATTTCTGGATCAACGCTTTCAATTCCAAGACAGTGGACGAGCTGAAAGCATATTTTGAACGCTGGCAAGAGGAGGGCGTCGCCGTGGACGGCGTGGTGTTCGACGTGCGCAACAACACGGGCGGAAACCTGACGAACGCCATGCATGTGATCGATTACCTGTGCCCGGTAGGCCCTATCGCAAGCCAGCAGAACAAGGACGGAACCGTCACCACGCTGGAGACCTCCGACGCCAGCGAGGTGGAGCTGCCCATGGTGGTGCTGGTGAACGGCAACACCTCCTACGCGGCGGAGCTGTTTGCCACATCCATTCGGGAATTTGAAAAAGGACGCGTCGTCGGTACGCGCACAGCGGGCAAGGGTACCATCCAGTGCCGTCCGGTGGCTCTTTCAGACGGCTCGGCATTTTCGTATACGGTGGGCCTGCTGCTGAGCAAGAACGGAGCCACCTTCAACGGGACAGGCATTTCACCGGATGTGGAGGCGTCTCTCTCCGCCGAGGAGGAGGCGAATTTCTACAACTTCACCGTGGATACCGATCCGCAGATCCTGCGCGCGTTTGAAGTGGTGGATACGCTTACGGGCCGCAACGACATCCAGGCCAGCCTGGAGCCGTCACAGAGCAGCTCGGCTTCGGAGGCGGGCGGCGCGGGTTCCTCTTTGCAGAGCGAACCGGCCGGAACGGACGCTTCGTCGGCCGCCGAGCCTGCGGCATAAGCGCGGGCCGGAACTGTTTGTAAATGGAGTCTCGCCCCTGTATCCGGGGCGGCGGAACAACGCACACCGCGCTGCGGGGCGCACAGCCCGGCGGGCGCGGTGCGTTTTTGTTCCGCCAAGAAAAAAGAGGAGGAAGCGCGTGAATCTGACGGATATTTCCACCATCAAAACGCTGTGCGCGGCGCACGGCTTTTCGCTTTCCAAGGAATTCGGGCAGAATTTTATCGTCAACCCGGGCATCTGCCCCAAGATCGCCGAGGCGGCGGGGATTGACGAGCGCTTCGGCGTGCTGGAGGTCGGCCCCGGCGTGGGGGTGCTGACCAAGGAGCTGGCGCGGCGCGCAAAAAAAGTAGTGGCGGGGGCCGCCGCTGCTGGCGGAAACTCTGGCAGAATATGAAAACGTGACGGTCGTGGAGGGCGACGTGCTGAAGGTGGACCTTGCGGCGCTCATCCGGGACGAGTTCCCGGGCCTGCGTGTGGCCGTATGTGCAAACCTGCCCTATTATATTACCAGCCCTATCGTCATGAAGCTGCTGGAGGAGCGGCTGCCCATCGAGCATATCACGGTAATGGTGCAGAAAGAGGCGGCGGACCGCCTTTCCGCCGCGCCCGGCACCCGCGCGGCGGGCGCTGTCACATATGCGGTGCATTATTACGCCGCGCCCCGCACGCTGTTTACCGTACAGCCGGGCAGCTTTTATCCCCCGCCCAAGGTAACGAGCGCCGTCATTCAGCTGCGTCTGCACGAAGCGCCGCCGGTCACGCCCCGCAGCGCGGAAGCGATGTTCCGTGTCATCCGCGCCGCGTTCAGCCAGCGGCGCAAGACGGCGGCCAACGCGGCCAGCGCGGGGCTGCATCTGCCCAAGGAGGCGGTGGCCGAGGCGCTGGCTGCGGCAGGCGTGCCGCCCCCGGCCCGCCCCGAGCAGCTGACGCTGCAGAATTACGCCGACGTTTCCGACGTGCTGTTTGCGTTTCGGTGACCGGTTTGTCCTGTTGAAAACTTCTGTTCTTCTTTGTACACTGGTACTATGATATGAAATATCAGGCTCCGAATACCTGTGCAGACGAAGGAAATAACGGCCCAGAGCCTGTGCGGGCCGCTTTTGAAACGGAAAGGGAGTATCCATTTATGAAAGAAGTATTGAATGTAGGTGTTATCGGCCTGGGCAACCGCGGCTCCAACCTGTTGGAAAACTGTATCCTGCCCCAGCCGGGCGTTCGTGTGCTGGCCGTGTGCGACAATTATGAGGACCGCCGGGAGAAGGGCGTGCAGCTTGTGACGGCAGCGGGCCAGCCCGCGCCCCGCGCTGCGGCGGATTACCGCGAGGTACTGGCCATGCCGGAAATCGACGCTGTGGTCATTATGGCGTCGTGGGAATCCCATCTGAACCTTGCCTGCGACGCCATGCGCGCAGGCAAGTATACGGCCGTGGAGGTGGCGGGCGCATATTCTGTGGAGGACTGCTGGAAGCTGGTGCGCACCCACGAGGAAACGGGCGTACCCTGCATGATGCTGGAAAACTGCTGTTTTGGCCGCGACGAGCTGATGGTGCTGAATATGGTGCGCCAGGGCCTGTTCGGCGAGGTGGTGCACTGCCAGGGAGGTTACCGCCACGACCTGCGGGAGGAGGTTTCCACCGGGCGCGAGATGCGGCACTACCGCTTCCGCAACTACCTGTACCGGAACTGCGAAAACTACCCCACCCACGAGCTGGGCCCCATTGCAAACGTGCTGGACATCAACCGCGGCAACCGCATGCTGACGCTTGTTTCAGTGGCGTCCAAGGCCGCGGGGCTGCACGAATATCTGCTGCGGGAAAAAGGCCCGGACTACGACGCTGCAAACATGAATTTTGCCCAGGGCGACGTGGTCACGACCATCATCAAATGCGCCCGGGGCGAGACGATCTGCCTGACGCTGGACACCACCTTGCCGCGGGCCTATTCCCGCGGGTTCCATGTGCAGGGGACAAAGGGCATGTACATGGAGGACAACAAGAGCGTCTTTTTAGACGGCAAAGACAACGAGTATGATTTTAAGTGGAACGAGCGCTGGAACAGCGCCGAGGAGTACCGCGAGCAGTACGACCATCCGGTGTGGAAAAAATATCTGGCCGAAGGCGTGCGCGGCGGCCATGACGGCATGGACTGGCTGGTGTTCCGCTCGTTCTTCGACGCCGCAAAGGCGGGCGCGCCTGCGCCCATCGACGTATATGATGCGGCGGCATGGATGAGTATTTCCTGCCTGAGTGAGCAGAGCGTGGCCATGGGCGGCGCTCCCGTGGCCATTCCGGACTTTACCAACGGCAAGTGGATGGAGCGCGCTCCCTGGCAGCCCGAAAGCGGGGGAACATCCAT
>OAVM01000477.1_pt1 | contig 12984 bp, 15 predicted proteins | sample 1476421 | NCBI WGS metagenome assembly OAVM01 (sample SAMEA2580099, study PRJEB22360) | human gut metagenome | biome: human gut; feature: human-associated habitat; material: faeces | place: Denmark | collected 2008/2010
AAGTGTAAGCACCCCCGGCGGGTGCGCGGAAGAGGGACAGCCGTGCAAAGCGGCTGTCCCAAACCGCTTTTGCGGGGGCGCGGCTTTACAATGCGCCGCGCCTCTGTTACAATATGGGAGCTGAACGGGAGGCCCCGCGTTCAGCCGCGCACGGCGGACCAAGACGGACCGCCGCGTGCCCACTTCTGAAGAAATCAAGGTGAGAAAGTACAATGGCAGATAAACGCTATTATTACGAGGTACTCGGCGTGCCCAAAACGGCCTCGGACGACGAGATCAAGAGCGCCTACCGCAAACTCGCGAAAAAATATCACCCGGACCTGAACCCCGGCGACAAGGCCGCTGAGGAAAAGTTCAAAGAGGTGGGCGAGGCATACGAGATCCTCAGCGATAAAGATAAACGCGCCCGGTATGACCAATTTGGCCATGCAGGCGTAGATCCCAACTACGGCGCGGGCGCGGGCGGCGGGTTCGGCGGGGGGTTTGGCGGCGGCGTGGACTTGGGCGACCTGTTCGGCGACTTGTTCGGCGGCGGCTTCGGCGGCTTTGGCGGCGGGCGCCGCGCCAACCCAAATGCGCCGCGCAAGGGCGGCGATATTCGCGTCAGCCTGGTGCTCAGCTTTATGGAGGCCGTCCACGGCTGCACCAAAACCGTCAGCGTCAACCGGCAGGACACCTGCCCTGAATGCGGCGGCACGGGCGCGGCCAAGGGAACCAGCCCCGAGACATGCCCGGATTGCCACGGCTCCGGCTATGTGACGGTGCAGCAGCGCACGCCTTTTGGCGTGATGCAAAGCTCGCAGCCCTGCTCACGCTGCGGCGGCAAGGGAAAGATCATCAAATCCCCGTGCTCCAAGTGCCACGGCAGCGGCAAGACCTCCAGCACAAAGCGTGTTGAGGTAAAGGTGCCCGCGGGTATCGACGACGATCAAAGCATGCGCCTGACAGGTCTGGGCGACGCGGGCCTCAACGGCGGGCCCAGCGGCGACCTGATCGTGATCGTGACGGTGCGCCCGGACGCCATGTTCGAGCGCGACCGTTTCGACGTACATGTCACAGTGCCGGTCACGTACAGCCAGGCCGTTCTGGGCGCGGAGGTGGTGGTGCCCACCATCGACGGCAAGGTACAGTACACGGTGCCGGAAGGGACACAGAGCGGCACCACGTTCCGCCTGCGGGGCAAGGGCATCCAGTATGTCAACGGCCGCGGCCGGGGCGACCAATATGTTAAGGTCGTGGTGGAGATCCCCAAGAAGCTGACAAAGACCCAGCGCGATGCGCTGAAGAAATTTGAGGATACGCTCAAGGACGATAACTACGAACAGCGCAAGGGCTTTTTCAAAAGCCTGCGGGATAAATTTGAAAACGGCTGAGTCCGGTACGGGCGGCGCGGGATATTCCCGTGCCGCCTTTTTGTGTGAAATTTACGGCGGCATGCAAACTCTGCGCGGTTCGTGATATAATAACCTTAAGCCCGCCGCTTGCGCGGCCGCGCGTGTGCGCAGCACAAAAAAGGCAGGGAGCTGAAATAAATGAGCCTTAAGGATTACCGTTTTGACGGTGAAGAAAAGCTGGAACTGCGCGGTATGAATACCGGCGCGAAAAAAGACGGTGTGGACAAGGAGGATATCCTCCGGCGCACTGAAAAAAATCTGGGGCGCATCGAGGCGCTGCAGGACAAGCTGTATGCGGACGGACGGGAGTCCGTGCTCATCATTCTGCAGGCTATGGATGCCGCAGGCAAGGACAGCACTGTCAAGCATGTGATGGGCTGCGTGAATCCCCAGGGAATAGACGTGCACAGCTTTAAACAGCCAACCAGCGAGGAGTTGTCTCACGATTATCTTTGGCGTGCCATGAAGGCGCTGCCGGCCCGGGGCAAGATGGCGCTGTTCAACCGCTCGTATTACGAGGATGTGCTGGTGGTAAAGGTGCATGCGCTGCAAAAAAACTACAAAATGCCCGCACGCGTGCTGGAGGACCCGGACTTTTTCAAAAAACGCTACCGGCAGATCCGCCATTTTGAGGAATACCTGTACGAAAACGGCTGCCGCGTGGTGAAGATATTCCTGAACCTTTCCAGAGAAAAACAGAAAGAGCGTTTTCTGGAGCGCATCCAGGTGGAGGCGAAGAACTGGAAATTTTCCCAGGCGGATATCCGGGAACGGGCCTACTGGAACGATTATATGGACGCCTACGAGGCGGCCGTAAACGAGACGGCTACCCGCCACAGTCCATGGTATGTGATCCCGGCTGACCAGAAATGGTACACGCGGTATCTGGTCTCCGAGGCGGTGTTGGGCGTGCTGGAGGATATCGACCCCCACTATCCTAAGCTTCCGCCCGAGCATGCGGCAGAGCTGCAGGAATGCCGTGAGGCGCTGGAAAACGAGTGACGCGGCCTTCCGCACAGAAAAAGAACAAAAAAGGGCGTTTCCCCGGCAGCATCGCTGCGGAGGAAACGCCCTTCGGCATCATTGGGAGGGGACGGGAGCAAAGACCGGCCCGGCCGGTCAGACGGCGGATTCGAGCACACGCTCTTCCATCAGCTCGCTGCCGCGCCATGCGCGGAACACCACGCGCAGGCGGCACCCCTCTGCGGGCGTGCCCGGCAGTCTGGCGTCCAGCCGCACGCCGCCCCGGAAGGATGCCTCGACCTCCCAGCCGCCGTCTGCACGCGGACGGCGCAGCTCGGCGACGACGGTGCCCGTACAGCCGCGCGCGGGACGCATGCCTGCCCTGACGTGCAGTGCATCTCTGCCGGGAGCGGGTGCTTCGCGGCGCGCGGCGCAGTCCGCCGCTTCGATCCATTCGCCCGAAGGCAGCTGCGCCCACAGCGCGCGCGCACGGGGTGCGGCCGCCGCCGCGCATAAAAGCAGCACGGCAAGGCCCAACAGGAAATACAGGCGTCGGGAGCGTGTCATGGGGCGGCCTCCTTTCAAAAACAGCGGGAAAGAGCGGTTTACAGCTTTGTTTATAGCATACAGTTGTTTCTATCTTGTAAACGAATGCACGCAAAATCGCGGTTTCGAAATGAATGACCGGAGTTGACAGAGCCTTCGAATCCTCCTACAATCAAAACAACGGCGCGGTACCCGTGCGCCGGAATGAAAAAAGGCACGCGTGTGCAAGGAGGAAATATGCAGCTTCGATTGGAGCCCGTGACGCAGGAAAACCGGCTGGCTGTGCTGGGCCTGCGGGCAGGAACGGGGCAGGAGGGCTTTGTGGAGACAGTGTCCGCATGCCTGGACGAGGCCGCACAGCGCGCGGACTGGAGACCCATGGCCATTTACGACGGCACGGCGGTGGTCGGTTTCGCCATGTACGGTTATTTTTGGGAATCCCCGCCTGCGGGCCGCGTGTGGCTGGACAGGCTGCTCATCGACGCCGCCAGGCAGGGCCGAGGCTACGGCAGAGCCGCCGTGGCATCTCTGCTGGCCCGCTTGGCGGAGGAATACGGCCCGCGGGATATTTATCTGAGCGTAGTGGACGGCAACACCGCTGCTGCGCGCCTGTATGAGGCGTTTGGGTTCGTCTTCACCGAAGAGAGGGATGTCCACGGCGAGCATGTGATGCGTCGCCCGGCTGCACCTGTACGCGGGTCATAAAGGGCAAGCTGTAAAACAAAACAGGGCCGCCCCATTCCGCGCTGCGGGAACGGGGCGGCCCCTTTTCCGTTTGGGGAATGGCAAAGGCCTTGCTTTTCAGGCCGCCTCATCCTCTTTCGTCCGGGCAGCGTCCAGCGGTACGGCGGTCCTGATGCCGAAGATAAAGTACAGAATATGACATACCCACACCACCGCCAATACGGCACGTCCCGCAGGCACACGTCCCATCATGGCGAAGCCGAAGGCCATCGTCAGTGTGACAACGCCCATGATGCGCAGCTTGGCTGCACGGGTCATGCCTCGTCCGCGCACAAAGCTTTCCAGATTATTCTTGTACAGTCTGGTACTCAGGAACCAATCGTTCAGGCGCCGGGAGCTGCGTGCAAAGCAAAAAGCCGCCAGCATCAGGAAAGGAAACGCGGGCAGCAGCGGGACGGCGGCGCCCACCGCGCCCAGGCCCAGACCGATACAGCCAAGGATCACGTAAAAAAGCTTCATTCTGCAGCCTCCAATTTTTTCTTTTCGCGTTTTGTCTCAATCACATGCCGTGCTGCCGCAACAGGATGGTGCAGCAACATGCGGGGCCCGGCCCAACGCATCACAGCACGAATTTTTTCCCTCATATCAGGACGGTAGCAGTGTACACTGCAGTTGGAGCAGAAGGTTTTTGTCTCCATGAACGGACATCGGTCGCTGCGCTGCCCCGCATATTCGGCCAACGCGGCGCATTCGGGGCACAGGCGTTTTTGCCCGCCGTGCTTTTTGCGGCAGTACAGCGCGACCATTTCCTGTACCATACGCTTTTCCCGCTGCCGCTTGGCCTCAACGCTCTGCAGGCGGACCATCAGCTCACCCGCCCTTCCTGCGCGGCGTATACCTCGTCGGCAACGGCCATTGTGGATGCCCGGTGTGAGACCAGCACCACGGTGCGGCCACCGCGTTCGCTTTGCAGCGACCGGAGAATAACGCCCTCGTTCAGGCTATCCAGATTGCTGGTGGGCTCGTCCAGCAACAGAAACGGCGCGTCGTGCAGGAACGCCCGGGCAAGCCCCAGCCGCTGCCGCTCCCCGCCGGAGAGCGTATCTCCCAGCTCCCCCACAGGCGTGTCATACCCCTTGGGCAGGGACAGGATAAATTCGTGTACCGAAGCCTTTTTGCAGGCAGCCTCCAGCTCGGCCTGCGTCGCATCCCGCTTCGCAATGCGCAGGTTGCTGGCGATGCTGTCGCGGAAGAGGTGCGTTTCCTGCGTCACAAAGCCTTCCATACGCCGCAGATCTCCGGTGTTCACCTCCCGAACGTCCCGGCTGGAGACGCGCACCGCGCCGCCGTCCGCGTCCCAGAAGCGCATCAGCAGGCGCAGCAGCGTGGATTTGCCGCTGCCGCTGCGCCCCGTAATGCCCACCACGCGGCCCTGCGGGATGTGCAGGCTCACACGGGAGAGGACTGGCTCTTCGCCGTAAGAGAAGCTCACATCCTCACAGGCTGCGCCGGAAAAGGCGGTGGTCTGCCTGCCGGCGATCTCATGCACCAGCGGTTCCTCATCCAGGATATCCAGCACACGGTTGCCTGCGGCCAGCGTATTTTGCAGCGTACTGCCCAGATTTGCCAGCGCTACCACAGGCCCGAAGGAGCTCATCAGTGCGGTCAGAGGGATGAGCACGCCGTCGAATCTCACCGCGCCGGCAAAATACAGCCCCGCGGCTGCGGCCAGCATTCCAAGGCTGAACGTCAGAATGACGGTGTTCGTCAGAGCCATGCTCCATGCCGCGCGCCCCTTCATGCGTTCCTCGGTGTGCAGCAAGCCTTCTGTGCGCTCCTCCAACCCTGCCAGGCGGTTTTCGCCCTGATGATATTGCAGCACTTCGCGCAGGCCGCGCAGGCTGTCCAGTACATAGCCGCTCAACGCTCCGGCCTGTGCACGGAACTGTGCGCCCGTATTGCCGCCCAGCCGTGCGATGAGCACCGGCAGCGCCGCACCCACCGTCAGGTATGCCGCCGCGGCCAGCAGACCCAGCAGCGGATGGTAAGCACCGATGAACACACTCATGCCAGCAGACATCACAAGCGCGATGGTTGCGGGGGAGATGGTATGGGCGTAAAACACCTCCAGAAGCTCGATATCCGCGGTGATGACGGAAATCAGATCACCCTTGTCCCGGCCCTCCAGTTTGGCGGGGCACAGGCGGCGCAGGGCAGTGAACACCTTATCGCGGATGAGTGCCAGCAGCTTGAAGGCGATGAAATGGTTGCAGGCCTGTTCGCCGTAGCGCAGAACGCCGCGCAGCAGGGCGAAAGCCGCCGCGCAGGCGAACAGGCCGCCCAGCGCCAGGGGAGCGCCCAGCCCCAGAACCTCCAGTATGGCCCAGCCGCCCAGAATGGTGAGAAATATGGCGCACACAAAGCCCGCCACGCCCAGCAGGACAGCCAGCGCCATAAACGGAGCCAGAGGGCGCACCAGCACGATGAGGCGGCGCATCACAGAAAAGCCGCTTCGCTGCTGTTTCATGCGCTCACCTCCTCTGTCCCAAAGTGTTCCAGCTCCTGCTGTCTGTCCCAAAGCGTTTTGTAAAGGCCGCCCTGGGCCAGCAGTGCGGCGTGCGGGCCGTGTCCCGCCACCGTGCCGCCCTCCAGCACATAGATGCTGTCCGCGTCCGTCACGTTGGCAAGGCGGTGCGTGATGACGACGACCGTCCGGCGCCTGGCCAGCGCACGGATCTCCGCCATGATGACGTTTTCGCTCTCCACGTCAATGTTGGATGTGGCTTCGTCGAACACATAGACCGGGCTGTCGTGCAGCAGCGCCCGGGCAAGCGCAAGGCGTTGGCGCTGCCCGCCGGAGAGGTTCGCGCCCTGAGCGTCCAGCGGGGTGTCCAGCCCCCGCTCACCGCGCAGGAAACCCGCCAGGCGCACGCGTTCCAGCACGTCCCACAGAGACGCGTCGTCTGCGTCCGGCCGGGCCATGCGAAGATTTTCGGCCACGGTGCCTCGGAACAGATAGCTGCTGAAGCCTACATAGGTCACGGTGCGCAGCAGGCTGTCGGCGGAAAGAGCGGAAATCTCGCCGCCGCCCAGCGCCGCGCTGCCCGTGTAGCCCCGGCAGCGCCCTGTCAGCACGGAGGCCACAGTGCTTTTGCCGCATCCGCTTTCACCCACGATGGCCGTGAACGCGCCTTGGGGAAAGTCCATGGAAACGCCGTGCAGCACTTCGCGCCCTTCCTCGTAGGAGAAACGCAGGTCCCGGCAGGCCAGCGCGCCGCCCGCTGCCGTACCGCTGCCCGGGGCGTCCTCGGGCAGGTCCAGCAGGGTAAAGATCTTATCGCTGGCAGCCATGCCGTTCATCGCGATGTGGAAAAACGAGCCGAGCTGGCGCATGGGCAGGAAAAAATCTGCCGACAGAAAAATGACGGCGAAGCAGCCCCAGAACGGAATGCGCCCCGCGCGGAATTCAAGAACGGCCAGCACCATGCCCAGCGCCGCCCCGCCGTATGCCACGAGATCCATGATGGTGATGGAATTGAGCTGCATCGTCAGCACCTTCATGGTGATCCTGCGGAATTTTTCCGCCTCCCGGTTCATCTCCTCCTGTTTATAGCCGTCGGCCTGATAGATCTTCAATGTGGTCAGCCCCTGCAGGTTTTCCAGAAAAGTGTCTCCCAACGCCGTATACTGGCCCCAGTAGCGGCCCAACAGCTTTTTGGCAAAGGTCTGCACCGCCGCGATGGCGGCAGGGATGAGCGGCACACACACCAGAAGCGCCAGCGCGGCCCGCAGGCTGACGGGCGCTAACAGTGCGAACAATGTCGCCGGAGCAAGCATGCTGTAAAAAAACTGCGGAAGGTATGCGCCGAAATAGGTTTCCAGTTGTTCCACGCCCTCGGCAGCCAGCTGCACGGCCTCGGAGGTCGCCATGTTCTGGCTGTATGCGGGGCCAAGGCGCAGAAGCTTTTCATAAATACTGCGGCGCAGCGTGCGCTTCACCGAGCGCGCGGCCAGAAAGCTCATCCGGCCCGTACCTACGGTGCATATGCCCCGCACAAGGACAGCCGCCAGCCCCGCGGCCAGCGGCGGTACAAGCGTGCGGGGGGCGGCGGCGCCCTCCAGCAGCTGCTGCAGAAACCACGCGAAGGAGAAGATCATCCCTGCATTGCTCAGCAAGGAAAACCACTGAAGCGCCACGTTTCCGGCGATGTACGGTTTGCTGTCCGGCACGGTGCCGATCAGCCGTTTGTTGATCATCATGGACAAACTCCTTTTGGGAGGTTAGTAAAAACTAACCTATGCTGAAAACAAAAGTTAGTTTTTGCTAACTAACTGTTTTTATAGTTTATCCGTCCGGGCGGGATTTGTCAATCCCCCTATGGCACCGGGTGAAACGGGAAGACCTTCCATAAAAGCGCTGCAGCGGCAGTGCAAAATATCAATTGTATGCCTTTCAGGAATATGTTATACTTTGATACAGTAACAGGGTGATGCAGAAAAGAAACATAAATGAAGAGGAGGAAGTGTTGTGATCGACCGGAAATGCAAAGTAACGCTGGGCGGCCTGCCGCAGAAGATCCATGTCAAAGGCGATGAAACGAAGCCGGTGCTGCTGTTTTTGCACGGCGGCCCGGGTGTGTGCAACCGCCACACAGTTATGACGGTGCACGCGGACCTGCAAAAGGATTTTCTTGTTGTCGCATGGGACCAGAGAGGCAGCGGCGGTTCTTATAGGGGGGCAGCCGTGGAGACGCTGACGATCGACCGCCTTGTGGACGATGCCCACGAGCTTGTGCTTTGGCTTTGCCGGGAATACGGCAGGAAAAAGGTGTACCTGCTGGGCGGCAGCTGGGGCTCGGAACTGGGCACATGGCTGGCATACCGCTATCCGGAGCACATTGCGGCCTTTGTGGGCTTTGGGCAGGTCGTCAACGGGGCAAAAAACGAGGAACTGAGCTATCAATTTGCGCTGGAGGAGGCCCAAAAGGCCGGGGACGAAAAATCCATCGCCGTCTTAAAACGGGTGGGGCCCCCGGTCATGGGCGTTTATAAGGGCGGCTTCGACGGGATGATGGCCCAGCGCCGGGTGATGATGAAATACGGCGGCTATTCCCAAAGCAAAAAGAAACGCAGCTATTTCCGTTCCATGGTGGTCCCCATGCTGTGCTCCGGCGAATACAGCATTCCGGACCTGATCGGCGTGGCCAAAGGGTACCGCTATGTGCTCACGGCCATGTGGCCCGCCGTGGGAGCAACAGACTTTCCCAGTACCTGTACAAAGTTCCAGGTGCCTTATTTTATCTTTGACGGCGTGCTGGACCAGAACACCCCTGCGGCGCTGGTGCAGGATTATTTCGATTTGATCCAGGCGCCGAAAAAGGAACTGATCTGGTTCGAGCAGTCGGGCCACAACCCGATGACCGACGAGCCGGAGCGCTTCAAAAGCCTGCTGCGCGACCGTTTGCAGGCCCTTGAAAAGGAGGAACCCACCGTATGAAGCAGGATGTTCGGACAAATGTGATCCCGCCTTTGAAATTCGGGGAAAAGTTCGGCTTTTTGACCTTTTCCACCGCCAGCAACGTGGTGTACCAGTTCAAGAGCATTTATTATCTGTTTTTCCTCACCAATGTACTGAAGATCGACGTGCTCGTCGCGGGCATGATCCTGACCATCGGAACCGTCTGGGACGCGGTCAACGACCCGCTGATCGGCTTCTGGTCCGTGAACCACAAATTCAAAAACGGCGAGCGCTGCCGTCCCTTCGCGCTGTGGTTCGCGGTGCCCTGGGCGGTTTCGGTGGTACTGCTGTTCTGCGATTTCAAAACCTCGCAGACCGCTGCCGTCATTCTGGCGCTGGTGATCTATTTTATTTTTGAATCCTTCAATACCTTTGTTGCCATCCCCTACAACAGCATGGGCGGCCTGGCGACCAACCGCGACGCGGACCGGCGTTCCATCAACGTGTACCGCAATTTGGGCGGCTGCATCGGCTCGGGCGTCGGCCCTGTGGGCCGCCTGCCGCCGCAGCATATTGAAATCCGGGGCAAACCTTTTCTGCGGGGGCAGCTCCCGCGGGTTCCTGCTCACCGCCATGGTCATGGGCGCTGTCTGCATCGTCGGCAGCCTCACACACTATTTCACCACAAAGGAGCGCGTCGTACAGATCTCGGACGACGAGGACCACGTAAGCGCCCGCAGCGCGGCCAAAATGCTGTTCCGCTGCAAATCGTGGGTGCTCAATATGCTGTACATCATCTGCTATGGCGTAAACAACGTACTCATCATGAGCTCCATCACCTATTATGCGACGTATGTGATGGGCAGCACCGGCGCGGCCACCATCATCCAGGCCGTGTACCTGGTGGTTTCCATCATCACGACGGTGCTGACCGGCCCGCTGGACCGGCTGCTCGGCCGCAAGCGGACGATGATCTTTGCGGCCGCTGTACTGATCCTGGGCAAAGTATGGTTCGTCATCGACCCCTTTGCGGTGGGGGCAATCTATCTGAACGCGGTGACGGTGGGCATCGGCCTTTCCATCACCTTCGTCATGTTCAATACCAATCGCAACAATATCGCGGACCTGATCGAATGGCAGAGCGGACGCCGCATCGACAGCCTTGTTTCAACAGGCGATAACCTGGCGGCAAAGCTGGCCCAGGCGGGCGCGACGCAGCTTCTGACGCTTTCTCTGCACATGGCGGGCTTCAACGAGGCGCTGCCGGCCCAGCCGGACGCGACCATCGCCACGATCAATGCGCTGCTGGGCTGGGTGCCGGCGGCGGTGACCTTTGTGATGCTGGCTGTTCTGTGCGCGATGAACATCGAAAAGGACATGGACAGCATGAACGCGGAAAAAGCCGCTCGGGGAATCTCTGTCTCAGGCTGACGGATGTGCAAAGTCAGGCTTCCGGTTAAGCTGAGATGGTCAATGGATAATAAACAGCAAAAATTAACAAAAGCCTTGTTCAAACATAAAATTGGACAGGGCTTTTGTGATGGACGTTTGAAAGAAGGGGGGAAGACGATTCTCATTTTCGCCTCATATAATAAAAGAACAGTAGACACGAGAGACTGTGTCTACTGTTTTTTACCGCTGTTTCCATTCTGTTATGGCGCCGCCTGTTTGTAGAAATACGCCGCGTTTGTGTGCTGCACTCCTTTTGCCTGAGTCTTGCCGGGTCTTTCAATGGAACCGGAAACGTGCTTTCGCTTCGGCACCTGTAAAAATACGGTACATCTGCAGAGAACCTTTTTGTACAGCCTTTCACTCCTCCGGCTGTCTCAACAATTTCTGTTCTTCATCCGCTTCAACAATTCCCTTGTAAAAATCGTTGTATCTGGCGGAAGCGTCGTCATCTTTTGCTTCCATGCAGACAGATATGCTGTTTGGATGAAGATCTGGGTGTCGAGCGCCTGCTGTACAGGGCACAAAACCGGTTCGTTTTTTGTGATTGCAGAAATGAAGTTGTTGTCTTTACCATGCACAAAGGTTACCAGCCGGTTGAATCGCTGCTGGAGCTGCTGCGCAGTTCCGCGCCGGAATCTGCCGAGAGAGGAGGGAGACGAACTTACAACAATTCGGGCCGCGCTTGAACGCGCATCCCGTGCCAACAGTGAAATGCGTCAAAGTCTGCAAAACAACATTCTGGCTCTGCGTGAGTATTTTACACTCAATGCGATACAGGGAATATTCAGGAGTAAGGAGATATTTGATGATGTATGCCGCGGCATCGGCCTGCTTTTTGAATATCCGTACTTTCTGGTATGCTGTGTGTATACAGGAAAAAGCATGGTGTTTGGAGAAGTTAGCCCGGTGCAGTTTTCGGAACTGATGTCGCAGGCGTCTCCATCGGATATGCAGAGCGTTTTTCATTCTGGAATCGAAGAGGGATATTCGTACGGCCCTGCTGTGTGTCCCCGCTGTGGAGGACAAATGGGTGAAAAAGCATATTGGGATTTTTGCTGAAAACCTGAGCCGCACCGTGGACCGACACATGCTGGTCTCCCTATGGGCCAGCATCCGGGACGCCGATAAGATCGGCCGCTCCTTCCTGCAGGCCCGGACGGCAATGCGCTACCGGTTCATCATAAGCAATCCGGCGATTATTTCCGTTGCGGATATCGACGCGCACATCGAAAAAACAGTGCATACCCGTATGTGGAGCTCACACGGTTGGAATAGAGCATGAAGAAATGGGAAATCGGCGCTAATTTTGCAGCGCATGAAGACTTTGTAAAGTTGATTCGTGAAGGGAATTTTACATTGCATCAGGCAAAATGTATCTGTTATGATATCGTAAGCCTCTTTGTCAAAACCGTGGACAAAATGAACATAACCGAGGCTGTGGAGTAGAGCAGATGTTTTGACCTGTTTTCGATTGCAGAATTCTCCACACTGAACGAACCCATCGAAACACTCATGCTTTTGGGGAGCCACATCGCCGAATTCATTGCAGTAAATCTGACGAAGAAAAAATCAAATTTTCCAACAAATACATAGAATATCTTTACGAGAATATCGGGAATTACCCTTTCGGCGCAGAAAAGATGGCGGAACATTTTGGTATTACATCTCAATATCTGCGCAGGCAGTTTCGCAAAGAGACAGACAGCCCGTAGTGGAATATTTTAACGCAATCCAGCTGAAAAAAGTGGAGGAGCTTCTAATCTCCACAAATATGGATATTGCGGATTGGCTACGTGGACGTTCCCAGTTTTATCCGAAAATTTAAAGCGCGCTTTGGCGTCACGCCTAGAAAGTTCAGAGAACTACGCCAAAACAAATACGGTTGAGTTTGTCCGTTTTGCCAGGAAATGCGGCGTGGATAGAGTAATCACTGCGCCCGCTGACTGGGCGCAGAACAACAATGACGATTTGCTGTTTGCACACTATAAAGCAGTGGCTCAGGAACTGCCAATCATGCTGATGACGGCGCTGGGCAAGCGGCCGGTACCGCTCAACGTCATCGAAGAAACCGTAAATACAGTGCCGGAGCTGATTGCGATTAAGGATGATATCTGTAGACATTATGGCCAGCATGTGGCCACATTTGCCCGGAAAGGCGACGTGACGCTGCTTTCCGGCGGGCGTATGGAAGACCATTTGGAAGTTCTATCCCTATGGCTCCAATTCCTGGTTGTCCATTTTTATGCTCTTTATGCCGCGCATCGTCTGGGGTTACTGGGAGGCCGTGCAGGCGAGGAATATGTCGCTTGGAGCTAACCGTACTTTGAAGGCCTTACGAAGGAATTGAACCTTGAATTCGATGCGGTAATCCACACTTCAATGGAGATCAAAGGCATTTGCAAACGCTATCGCCGTGCTCCGTACCCGGTGCGTAGGAGCATCCGGCTGGGATTTGTCTGTCAAATTGGGCTTTACCTGACGGCAGGG
>OAVM01000485.1_pt1 | contig 12716 bp, 6 predicted proteins | sample 1476421 | NCBI WGS metagenome assembly OAVM01 (sample SAMEA2580099, study PRJEB22360) | human gut metagenome | biome: human gut; feature: human-associated habitat; material: faeces | place: Denmark | collected 2008/2010
CAAAGCATTAGTTTTTGCCTGACGGCTTTGGAACACATCCCCCAAAAAGCCCGGGCGGTCCTTTATGGATCGCCCGGGCTTTTTGGGGGATGACCGCTTGTTAAAACATTTTCCGTGTACTCACAAAGTCTGGAGCACCGTACCGGGATAATAGTGCAGCAAAAGCTGCTGCCAGCTATAGCCCGCCTGCGCAAAGCCGGCGGCTCCATACTGGCTCATGCCCACGCAATGGCCGTTTCCCCGTGTAACAAAGCTCCACGATTGTGCCGATCCGGAATACGTAAACATAAAGTTCGGGGAATACAACCCATAGCAGTTCTCATAAAACCGGCCTCCCTGTACCACCGTCCCGCAAACGGTGATGCGCAGGCAATAGCCCGTTTGGGGATCATAGACCGGATTGGTCAGCCAACTGGAGGGATCGTATCCACTGGTGGAGATGCCCAGCTTATTTTCGATATTGTCTTTCATGCGGGACAGGCTGATCGTATTCGTTTTATCCTGCCAAGCCGCACCAAAGGCATTCTCATATGGGCTGGATACGTTGATCAGGTAGGGCTGAGCGGACCATCCCATATCCTGTGCAGAATTGGTTTGCGGCGCGCTGGCCGAACCATACACCGTACATGCCGCCGTTCCGTTGTAGGCCACGATATACGCTTTTACTCCACTGACCGCATTTTTTACCGCCTGGCTGATACTGCCAGCCGGCGCTAATTTTACCGACGGATACGCCTCTCCATTGCCCTGCGAATAAAGAATCCAGCTATGCGCCGCTACGGCCTGCGCTTTGAAAAGCTGTTCTGCATCCAAGCCAGTCAGCGGTATACCGCCTACTTCGTTCTGAACGATGGCTGCCAAAATATTTTCCACACTGTCAGTCACTGTTTCGCCAGAAACCTCATCATATACCGACAGTGTGTCCTCTACCGGGCTGGGGATCGTCCCACCGCCCGGATTTACAATGGAAGGGTAGTTTTTGTATGCATAGTTCAGATCCACATTCCCTTGGATCCCCGGCACTGTACCATTGTGAGAATACTGCCAAATCCCCGCAGAAGCGCCCCACGGGTTCGACGTCGCGCTCGTATGCGCCACCCAGAATTCATACCCCTCTTCAACCAACTGCTGTCCGTCCAACAGATTTGTCGCAAAGCTGTGATATGTATAGAATCCGGGCAGATACCCCGCCTGATCCAACAGGATCATGCCATACCGGACAATATCCGTCCTCTGCTGTTTGGTCGCCACATTGCTGATCACCAGCGGGTCTTCATAATCGATATAAACCGGGTAGTCAAAAAGAATGCCATCCGTACGCAGCCGGCTCAATTCAGAAGAATTCAGGAAGAAGTTGATCTCCTCCGCCATTTCCGCCTGGCTGAAAGCGTAGCTGTAAAGGTACACGCCCACGTCAATACCGTTTGCCTTTGCGTTGCGGACATTTGCTTCAAAATAAGGGTCTATCACATAGTAATTCACTGCGTTGCTCCACGTCAGTGCGCGGATCATAGCAAAGGATACGCCGCTATCCGCTACTTTTCTCCAGTCAATCACTCCCTGATGAGAGGAAACGTCAATGCCGTACACTTCCCCCACCTGATAATTTTGAATAATGCCGTTTTCATCCACTCGGTATTGGATACCACCGATGGTGACTGTCGTATTGCGCACCAAAGCGCCCCACTCATTTTCAAAGTAATACCATTTTCCGTCAATTTGATAAGCTCCAGTCGCACCGGTATAATCATCCTTATAATAGAAACGATTATTATTAAAGTCGACCCAGCCTCTCAGCAACACCAAATTGTTCAAATCCAAAAAATAGAACTTTTCATTGATTTTCTGCCAACCTGGCGTAATTTTTCCGTCCGCGTCCGCGTAAGAACAGCCACCGGTATGTGTATTAAAAAAGCCAATCTGCATGTATCCGGTGTCCGTGCTAAAATAACGCCAATAGCCATCAAGATATTTGAATCCAAGTGGTATTTTCCCAGCACTGTCACTCCAAAGCCACCCTTTCGGGGCCTGCTTCCAACCGCTTGTCCACAGCGCTCCGGTTTCCTCATCCAGATAGTACCAATATCCACCAATTGGCTGCAATCCTTTCTGCATCTCGCCGTTGCCGTCGTAATAATACTTCTGCCCATTGATCTCATGCCAGCCCGGCATCATGCTTGTTCCCTGCAGCGAACCGTCCGAAGCAAATTTATACGTCACTCCGTTAATCGTTTTGCTGCCCGTCACAAACAAACGCGTATTGGGGTCGATATAGTACTGCTTTCCACCTACCGTCTGCCAGCCCGGATAAATCACTCCGTCCTTCGCGTACGTCCGGCCGCCGCTGTACACATCAATGAAGCCCACGCGCATGTATCCCGTGTTCGGATCAATATACCTCCACGTTCCTTCAATTTGGTTCAATCCGTACGGAATCACTCCGTCCTTTCCGCCCCAGATCCATTCTCCATTGCTCAACTGCTTCCATCCGCTTGTCCACAGCGCTCCGGTTTCCTCATCCAGATAGTACCAATATCCACCAATTGGCTGCAATCCTTTCTGCATCTCGCCGTTGCCGTCGTAATAATACTTCTGCCCAGATTCTTCGACCCAACCACTTCTTTGTTTTTCATTGTTATCCGGCTGCACTTCATTCATATTGGGTTTTAAAAGGCTTTTATCATCTTGTTTTTCACTTTCAGGCACGGGATCTTTCGGGTTGCTACCGGAAGCTCCTGTGCTACCGCCCTCGCCGGAAGAAGAACTGTCTACACTATCTGCCGGGACGGAACCGCTGTCCGCTCCACTGCCGGAAGCTCCTGTATTGCCGTCCACGCCGGAAGAAGAACTGTCTGCACCATCTGTTGGGATGAAAGCGCTGTCTGCTCCGCCGCCGGAAGCTCCCGTGCTGCCGCCTGCACCGGAAGAAGAGCTGTCTACACTATCTGCCGGGACGGAACCGCTGTCTGCTCCACTGCCGGAAGCTCCTGTATTGCCGTCCACGCCAAAAATGGAAGCGCTCCCCCTATCCTCCGGAACAATTTCTTGATTCGTCGCTACTGGAGTCGGAGAATATCCGGTTTTCTCACCACTAACAGACACATTATCTTCCAACGCATCAATTTCATATGATATTTGTGTCTGAAGAGGCATCATATCAGAATCTCCCAGCGATTCCGATTCTGTCCCCTGTGCAAATGCAATCATCAAATTGGCTGCCATCATCATGGTGACACCAAAAACAGCAATCCTGCGAATCATCAATTTCATAATCTTCCCCTTTTGAATCGATCAGTACTCCTCCATCTCAAAAACAATAAAAATCCTTTTCGGGAGCGCCTTTGGCAATTCAAATTCATACCATGGATCCGTTACCTCGAAATTCTTTTTAGAACCGATACCCGTTCCATTGGTTCGTTTCAACTTCATAGCCTCTTCATCGCATTGAGCACATAAAAGTCTGCATTTAATTCGCATGCCTTCAACCGGATCAAAGCGAACAAATTTCACTGCCTTTGTCATTTCCTCTTGCAAGGGAATTGACACCAGATAACATTTGTATGAAAGCCGTTTGCACGCCGCCGTCACGACATTTGCTTCACTGTACTTTCTGTTCTCTGAGAGATACAACTTGCACATCGCTGTTTCCCTCTGTACTGCCTGCTTTAATTCCCATGCGATGCCGCTGACATCTGTCTCCTGCGCAATTAGCGTCCCATTCAACACTACCTCGCCCTTCATTCCTGTTGGAAACTTAGGCAACGTGCAAATGACCTGCGGCGTTGATAGCGGAAAGTAGAATGTATCTTCACACTCAATTCCGTTGTGGAGGGAAACGGGCAGACTCTGCCCATCCAACGTGACCGACACATCACGCAAAATCATCCCCATGCCCTCGGCCAGAATGAATTGCAGTTCCTTGAACGGTTCGTTTTCCTGAGGCAAGGACAACCGAATCACAAAATCTTCCCTTGTCACGAAGCTTCCCTTCTGAAGCTCCTTTTCATAAGTGCCATCACGCCCCAGCACCTTATACTGTACATTTTTCAGCTTTGAGAACTGCTGTAGGCGTTTCGTCAGTTCCTTTCGCTTGGAACGCGCCCGTTCAAGCTCCTGTTGCAACAGCGCAACCCTCGGCCGGATTTGTTTCTCCACAGAGTAAATTCTGCGCACCGCGCGGGCACTGCCCTTCGCCAAATCCCGCAGCTTCGCCGGATTTTGCAGGTAATACTCCACCTTTTCTGTCCACAGCTCCGCTTCATGCGGAAGGATATCAATTTCCTCTCCCTGCACAAAGCGCCCCTCGTTCATTTGCAGCGGATCGGTCGCCAAAATAGCTACCTCCCGCAAAGCAGCCTCTGTACAGGAGGCCGTCGGAAATCCATCAAACGCTCCTGGCGCCAGAACATCCGGCACATTCGGAGACAAAATGGCGTCTTTATCCTGATAAAAATAATCAAACCATTCGCCTTGTTGCTTGCCGTAAAAAAAGATTCGGCCTTCCAGCTCCGAAACGTCCAAAACGCTCTCGTCAAATCCTCCTACTACATGGAAATAAACGTTGTCATGTCCGCGGCGCAGCCTCTTCGCCACCTCAATAAACAGATCGTATCCCTTATCCTCCCCGTGAGGGGTGTAGCGGAATGCGGCAAACACCAAATCCAGGCGTTCCTTTTCAAATCCATAGTGCTTTTTCGGCAACTCGTACGGTTGCAGAACCACCTCCGGCGTCACCACACCGAAGATTTCCTCTATCTGTTCCTCTTTGCAGAAATGATTGTCCAGAAGATATCTTGTGGTTGCCGGTTGCGTCGTGATTACCTTTTGGAAACATGGCGAAGAGGTCACCAGCTTCAGCATGGCGTCCGATTCCGGGCTTTTTCTCGCAAATCTCCCACCCGGATATAGCTCAAACACAAACGGTGTGCCATTTTCCTCCAGCTGTGCAAGATGAACGCAAACATTTCCAAGAAAGCAAAAATAGGCTAGTTCCGCTTCAACATTCTCCATAGAGTCACAATTGATAACGACCTTCTCCACAGCATCTGGGTTTTTTTTCACAAATCTCCGATAAACTTCCCGCATTGATTCTTTTCCCAGTACCCCTAGCCTCACGCCTGTACAAATAATCTTGACACTTTCGAATTCATGGATATATGCAAGAAATTCCTCCATTCGAAAAGCGGAACCAGGATGTGGAAACACATCATCTACAATGCATAGATCCACCTTTTCTTTCTCTGTGCTCATCTCATCCAAACCGTTTTTCGCAAGAAAACGAGTTAGCCCCACATGATATTCACCTTGTGTCAATCGATCAAAATCGTGAATCGCCCCGGTTAAAATCTCCTTCTTTTTTTTGTCCTCCTCTCCCGTCCATATCCCGTTTGGATTGGTTCGATAGACAGAGAGCGGTTCCTGAATAAATCCAATATCCCGGCCTCGGGCCACAGCTAGATGAAGCATCCAGTCTCCGCAAAACAAATCGAACAATCCGCTGGGAACCTGCGCCAGTTCTTTTGCTCGAAAGAAAGAACAGCCGATATTGCCAATCAGGTTATTTTCAGCCAGCTTCTGAGCCGGCAGAAAATCCAGCGGATAATCGCTCTGATCTTGGTACATGCTCCACCGCGCTTCCTCCTCCGAGTATCTGAGAAACGCGTTAAAAGAAAACGGGTACTGCGGATTGCCCCGTAAAAAATCGATATGCTTTTGAACTCTGAAAGGGCTGAACCAATAGTCATCACCGTCGATAATCGTTGCAAACTCATTTTCTTTTTCTGCACATGTGCGCACAATTCGTTCCAAATTTTTCACCATGCCCAGATTTGTTTCACTGGGACACAGTTCCACCGACCAGCGTGCAGGCAGCTGTGTCCGTTGCAGAAAAAGGCGCACTTGCTCCAGGGTACCATCCTGTGAGTGGTCATCAAATATCATAATCTCCAGTTCGAACAGCCCCTGCTGATTCACAATGCTTTCCAGACATTCCTGAACATAATTTTCGTGTTGATAAGTAATGATTGCAACCGATACACGCGGCAGTTCCTTCATTCGCCGAATCTCCATTTCTTTACGTTTTACCGATGTTGTGCCAAAATGCACTCGCAGATATAATCCACTTCTTCCAAGGACAACCCGTTATAGATGGGGAGAGCAAGAACATCTCTTCCAGCGGCTTCCGCTACGTGGACACGGCTTTTGTCTTTCAGCTCCCGATAACAGTCGTATTCGGTTCCTATGGGATAGAAATACTTGCGCGCCACAATATTGTCCTTCTTTTTCAGCACTGCATGCAATTCGTCACGGCTGAGACCAAAAGCTTCGCGGTCAATCAAGATTGGCATATACGCATAGTTGTAGGCAATGCCCGGCTCCTTGTCCGGATAGAACAGCCGCAGCCCCGGCACACCTTCCAGATGCTCGCGATATCGCAACGTAATTTCCCTGCGTTGAGAAACAAGCTCCTCTATATGCGAAAGATTGCACAGACCCATAGCGGCCTGAAATTCATTCATCTTCGCATTTCCGCCCACATACGCCACATGTTCTTCATCATGAATCCCAAAATTTTTATAATCATCGAACACCTGCTTCAGGGCCGAATCCTGATAAACCAGCGCTCCCCCCTCAATGGTGTGAAACAGCTTTGTCGCATGGAAGCTGTAGATTGATACATCTCCCTGCTGCGCCAACACTTTTCCGTCTTTTCGCACACCAAAGGTATGCGCCGCGTCATAAATCACCTTCAGGCCATGGCGCTGCGCGATCTGCGCAATTCTTTCTGTATTGCAGGGATGCCCATAGACATGCACCGGCATAATCGCACTGGTTTTTTCTGTGATCAATTTCTCGATCTGCTCCTCATCCATCGTGAGGTCATCCGGTTTGATATCACAAAATACAGGTTTTAATCCACATATTGCAATCGAATGGATCGTGGAGGCAAACGTAAACGGCGTTGTGATCACTTCGCCTGTCAAGCCCAGGCCACGGATTGCAATTTCCAACGCAAGATGTCCGTTTACCGTAAGAGTCAGGTTTTCCACCTGAAGATAATGCTTGAGCGCATCCTCCAGCCGATGATGCAGCGGCCCCTGGTTCGTCAGCCAGTCCCTTTCCCAAATCTCGTCTACATATTTCATAAAAATTTCTTTTTGAGGAAGGAATGGTTTTGTTACCATAATTGGCTGTTTGGGTCTATTCATATTGCACTCCTGACTTTCCTGTTAAAATAGTCCATATACAAAAAGTATAACATACTTGTTTTCTCCTGACAATGCTAGTACCAATTTTTACATTTCCAGCCGTACTTTTTGCTCAATGAATTCTCCTTGCAGGCGTCCCAACATAAACGCCCGGCTCTATCAAATCTTTCACGACCGTTGCACCCGCGCCTACTACAACTCCCGGGCCAATTTGAATCTGCTCAATAACAGTTGCGCCCGCACCAAGAAAAACTCCGTCGCCAATTCTGCAGTTTCCGCAGACGGTCACTCCAGGGCTGACCGTTACAAAATCTCCCAGCACGGTATCATGGGAAATGGTACTTCCCACATTTATAATGGTATGCCGGCCCAAATGAACGTCCACCGTACAAAGCGTCTGCTCGCACAGCAGACAGCCTTCTCCGGCCATAAACCCTTTTCCGATCACTGCACTGTGCGACTGAAGGGTCGCCCAATGCAATCCCGATGCCCCCGATAAGCGCGCATCCAAACCGCGCCGCCCCTGGCTGGACCCCATTGGCATGATTGCCCAAACGTCCGAAGGCCAATCCAAAAGCAGGTCCGTTTTTCCCAGCACCGGATATCCATATACCTCGGTGCCCTGCTTTTCATCCGTGTCATCTACATATCCCAGCAGTTTCCACGGACATGCGTTTTCTCTTTGGAGCCGCTCCAGCATCCATACTGTCTCACGGGCAAATTTTCCGGCGCCAATCAAAATCAGTTCTTTCGCCATCTCCACCCTCTCTTTTTCCCTCCCGTCTCCTGTTTTTCCATTTCCCTGCATCGATATTTTGCATCTACATCGACTTCCGGTGCGAAAGCATTCCAGCGTTCTAGCGCAACTTGCAAATTCTGCGTCAGATAAGCTTTTATACATACCTTTCGCACTTCTTTGGGCGTTTCAAAAAACAGATAATACTGAGGGCGCAAAGTGGCAAAAACATCTACCCCTCCAGACCACTGGGCACCATTTTTCAGTTGTGTGCAATACTCATCTCCGTCACACTGGAAACTGATCATCTTTACAATGGCGCTATGCCATTGACACAAATCAACACGCAAAGCGTCGATCGTCCCTACGGGCAATTCTGCCTCTACGGAAATACTGCCATCCTCCAACATCACATAATCCACTGAAATACTGTTTTCTGGAGTAAATACCGCACCTCGCCAATAAAAAACGGTTCGGTTGAATGCCAGCTTATTATCAACTCGATCCAAAAACAGGTGAAAAATGTTATAGCTGCGGGTATCCTCTATAAATTGTGGGAACCCATATCCATATAGTTCCTGGAGCCTTACTCGGGAACTGTCTTGATTCAACAGCTCATATAGCTTCTCCAGGCCCAGCAGCTTCATGGATTCGGTATATCCCTCTTCCAAAAAGAGCTTGGCCGCTGCAAATGCGGCGTCTGCCCCCTGCCCGGTTATATACCGCTGCGCCTGCGGGAATACGGCAGCAAGCTCCTCCATCTCCATTTCAAAATACGGTCGATAGATAAACAGTAATTCCAAATAAGAGCGCATCTGATTCTTCCGGGTATTCGCACTGGTGTTTCCCTCTTCCCTCAGCACCCGGTAGTAAGTCAATTTATCCGAAAGAATATAGATCTCCTGCGACATGCATAACCGGATCCACTTGCAAAAATCCGGCCCCTGTGCAAGTCCTTCCAAAAACAGACCGCATTGGCGATACAGCTCCCGGCGAATCAGCACGCTGGGATGGCATAAGGCATTCCCATGATAAAAGAAATAGTTTAACCACTGATGTCTGGTACGGTTATCTGTTAAAAAACAACTGGTATACGTATCCTGAATCTCTTTGGAACGCGGCCTTCCGGTTTCATCAATAATTTTCACCCCGGTAAAGACTGCCCCAATTTCTGTGTGAGCCTCCAGGAAGGCAACCTGTTTTTCCAATTTAATTGGATCCCAGAGGTCATCCGAATGAAATACCGCCACATACTCTCCCGACGCCTTTTCATCCATGACACGAAACGCATGCTCCGGCCCCATGCGGCACGAATTTCTCACTGCAATGATGCGGCTGTCTTTGGTCTGCCAATAATGAATTGTCTCCCATGAATTATCCTGGGAACAATCGTCAACGATCAGAAGTTCCCAATCAGAAAAGGTCTGTTCCAATACAGATTGAATTGCTGCTCCAATAAAGGAACCATGATTGTAAGAAGTCAATAGGACCGTCACCCGAGGCATCAGCAAATCTCCTTTCGATGGAATTCTTATTGTTTATTCGCCTTTCATTCCGTTTTAAAATCATCTTTTGTCTCTTTGTGAAACAACCGCCAACTTAAAGAGTTCCTCGCCCGCTGAATGAACCGCTGCAACACAATTTTTTCCGCCGTCTCCGGATTTGGGGTTGATGGGCCAATCCAGTCACAAAAAGTGTCTATCCCTTCCATTCCCTTGCATACACCTTTGGCCACCTTATTGAAAAGCTTTCCGAGTATGCTCAGAAGAATTAAGAAAATCCTCCCCGCAAAACCTGTCACCAAACGCAACAAATGCGGAATGACACGAATTGGAAATGTAATTCTCCAAGTCGTACTTCTTTGGATTTCTCGGACTGTATCGCGCAAAACTTCCATTTCTTTCTCTTCTAATAGCACTTCTTCATCCGCATTGACAATCGGTTTGCTGTCGGGCTGCCAAAACAAACCGTAAATGTCCTGAGCTGATATCAGTCCCTGATAGGAAGCCATCTTTTCAAACACCTGTTTGCGGTATTTGCCAATAAACCTGTCGCGCTCACCAAAACTTTCGTTATCGGCTGGGACTTTATAAATGCTGGTGGCCTTTTCTGCAAATGCAAAGGACGCATGCGTCAAATACCTCATCCAGAGATCCCAATCTTCCAATGCATCCAGGGATTCGTCAAACCCACCATATTGCTCGAACAATTCGCGCCGGAACACAGCTGCCTGAATCGGGATCGGATTCCCTGAAAAAAAATCCACCAAGTGAAGCTTTCCCGAACTATTTCGTTTTGAAAGATAGTGGAATTTTTCCGCATTCTCCGGGTCAGTTTTGCAACGTGCTTCTACAGATCCCGTCACAAACAGTCCGCAACCCGGTTGTTCCTCGATCAGACAAGCCATGACCTCCAAATGTTCTGCAAAAAAGTAGTCGTCATCGTCCAAAAAGCAAACATAATCCGTTTGTGCAGCCTCTAAGCCCAAATTCCCCACCATACAGCGTCCAAGTGCGGCATTTACCGGAAGATATCGAATATTCAAGCGGTTTCGAAAAGCATTGACCACATATTCAGCACCCGGATCGACTCCGTCTTCTACCACCAGAACCTGGAATTTTTCATACGTTTGATGACACAGACTTTCCAGCGTCATACGAAGTAGTTCCGGCCGACGATAAGTGCGAACGATAACTGTAAACTCTGGAGTCTTCTTCGGCAAATGTGAGGCATAAAAGGCGCCGCCTCTGGCAAATTCATAGTCAAATTCTAAAAAAGACGGACAGAAAGCAGACGGACACACCGTATCCCTCCAAAACTCCCGATACTGCTTTCGGTTCCGACGAACCCGCTTAAGCTGAGAATGAAATGCCGTCACAATTTCCGGGCTTGCTTCAATTCTCGGCTTTATCTGTTCATACAAGTTCTGCCACTGCCGGATATCACGCCCATTCCCGTATTTACAGCGCAGCAACAAATTTCCCGCTATACTTCCTGCCAATTGAAGAGGCTTTTCTTCTCCGGGTTTTTGATAGGCATAATGCCATGTGATTGCCGCCGGTACATATTGCAGCCTGTAGCCCAACGCACGGATGTGCCAGGAAAGATCGACATCCTCTCCGTACATGAAAATGCTCTCGTCAAAACCGCCCGTTTCTTCAAAAACACTGCGTTTCAGAACAAAACAGGCTCCGCTGATCCATGAGGTTTCCAATGTGACAGGGTCGTAGTACTTGGGATGCTCATAGGGAAACTGCCTCAGTTCGAAAGCAGCGGTTTGGGAGGAAGCCTTTCGAATCGCTGCTTCAAGTTTCAAAAATGCATCCGGGAATATTTCCGTATCTATGTTATAGAAAAAAACGAAATCTCCTTTTCCCGCGCGTGCCGCCGCATTGCTCCCTTTTCCAAAGCCCCCGTTTTCAGGCTGCCGCAAAATCTCAAACAAGCCAAAGCGGTCTGCATACATTTCTTTTTGTCGCTCCAATACCAGTATGGTATCATCTGTGGAACTGTTATCAGCAAAGTACAGATTAATACATTTTAAATCATACTCAGCTTTTGCAAGCGCACGAACACAGGCTGGAATCCACTTTGCCGAATTATATGTCACCATGCAAACATCAAATGTCATATTTCTTCTCCCGGAGATTTCTAACCACGGCTTTTCGCAGTGATATTATATTATAGCATTTCACAGAAAAAATGGAAAGCGTTTACACGTTGAGAAGCCTGTTTTAAAGGTTTTAACCCCAAACCACTTCCGCTGAAAGCGGGCGTCGCATGTGATTTTTCGCTTTCCCTATATCGGATTTACTGTTTTCTATGGATTTTTTGTAAAATATTGATATACTATTTATCATTAACACTTCGATGCCGAAAGGACGGATGGCGTGAACGTCAAGTTTACACACAACAAATTCCGAATCGCTGCAGCGGCTTTGACATGTCTCATTTTTCTTTCCCTGCTGCCACAGATGTTTTTTCCCGCCGAGACCAGCAAGACGGGTGAATACAGTTCAACCTATACCGCCGCAGAAGCCGCCGCCTCCTGGGAAGCTGTTTTAAACGCTCAGCCGGATGCTGCCCATGAAGAGCTGCTTTTGATGGAACAAAGCTTTTCCGCTTTGATCCGCCGCCCCCAAACACTGGAAATTCGTCTTCGGCCAGTTTATCCGCTTGAAAACAACGAGCTCTATGCCCTGCTCTATGACCCACGCGGAAATATCCTCATGCAGTCGGTGCTGCCTACTGATGAGCTTTCCCCCTACACCGGTATACAGCTGGAGGACGTTCCGCACTTGAAACCTGGGACTGAATACCGTTTGGTCCACAGCAGCCGGGCTCCCTCGGAGGATTTCTCTCCTTTGGCTCTGCTCGACGCGGCTGGAGCGGACTGCATTATACACGCCTCAACGCCGTTTGATGAGATTTCTCTTGATTTTTATGTGCACGGCGTGCAGCTCCACCGAACCTATTTCGCCTACCTGCTGGCCTGCGCTCTGGGAAGCATACTGTTGCTGCTGCTGGAAGTCACGCTGAAAAAACGCGCGCTGCGCATCCTGAGTTATCTTGCCGTTGGCGGTGCCGTTATGCTGAGCAGCCTTGAGGCTGTACAGCTTTTGCAAGAGGCGCATATTTATACACTGCCTCCGCTTCCTTTTGTCCTGTCCTGCTTTATCTGGGGTCTTGTGTGCTGCTTTTTCTTTGCCGTCAGCACCCGTCTTTCATTCGCGGCGGCTGCCCGGTCCCCTATTGTGATCGTAGGCAGAGCG
>OAVM01000486.1_pt1 | contig 12656 bp, 9 predicted proteins | sample 1476421 | NCBI WGS metagenome assembly OAVM01 (sample SAMEA2580099, study PRJEB22360) | human gut metagenome | biome: human gut; feature: human-associated habitat; material: faeces | place: Denmark | collected 2008/2010
CCCACCGGAGCTTTGCGGAGCTGTCCGGTGGAGAGCAGCAGCTTGTACTGGCGGCCCGGGCCCTGGCCCAGCAGGCCCGGCTGCTGCTGATGGACGAGCCCACCTCCGCCCTGGACTTCGGCAACCAGGTGCGGGTGCTGGAGCGGGTATCCGCCCTGACCCTGCGGGGGTACACTGTCCTGCTCTCCTGTCACAACCCACAGCATGCCATGCTCTATGCCCAGCGGGTGGTGGCCCTCCACGACGGCCGGGTGGCCGCCGACGGCCCCCCTGACCAGGCCTTGGACGAGGCGCTGATGCGGAAGCTCTACGGCGTGCCCGCCCGCTTTGTCCGCACCGGCGACGGGGTACTCATCGCCCCGGTGCGCAAGTCCATTGTCCTGTGGACCCCCGACATGGTGCGCTTCATGGCCGACGCCATCCGGGTCAACGGGAGCTGTGCGGCCATGGCCGCGGCCCTGTCTCAGGTGCTCCCCCCGGGGGCGCGGGTGTGCGACGCGGGGTGCGGGCTCGGCGGGTTGAGCCTGGCGCTGGCCCCCTACTGCGGCGCGGTGGTGGCGGCCGATCTGTCCGCCGAGGCCATCCGCCATCTGGAGGCGCAGCCCCTCCCCCCAAACGTGGAGCCCCGGCGGTGCGATGTGCTGGCCGACACACCGGAGGAGCCCTACGACGCTATGGTGTTCTGCTTCTTCGGCCGCACGGATGAGATCCTCTCCGCCGCCCGGCGGCAGTGTACCGGCACGGTGGCGGTGCTCAAACGCTGCGGCCGGGATCACCGCTTTTCCAGGGGGAAGGACCACCCCCGGCAGGGCTTTGAGGAGCTGTGCCGGGCGCTGAAGGAGAGGGGCATCCCCTACCAGAGCCGGGTTTTAGAGCTGGATATGGGCCAGCCCTTCCGCTCCCTGGAGGACGCGGCGGTCTTTTTCCGCACACACAGCCGGGACGATCCGGCGGAGCTGACACCCGAGGCCCTGCAAAGCCGCCTTCAGCGGCGGGACGACCCGGAATTTCCGTGGTACTTCCCGGTAAACGAGCCCATCGGCCTGCTCTGGTTCCAGGCCTGCGAGATACCAGACAAAGAAAAGGAGAGATGATACCATGAAAAAGCTGCTCTGTACCCTCCTGGCCCTCAGTATGCTCCTAGGGCTGGCCGCCTGCGGCGGCCCCGCGCCCGCGGAGAGCCCCTCCGCAGACCCCGCGCCGGCGGTGTCCACCCCCGCCCAGCCCGAGGACGGCTCCGCCTCTTTCACCGACTCCGTGGGCCGCACCGTGGAGGTGCCCGCGGAGATCACCAGTGTGGCGGTCTCCGGCCCCCTGGCCCAGATGGTGCTCTTCGCCCTGTGCCCCGACAAGCTGGTAGGCATTGCCGACGAGTGGGACGCGAGCGCCGAGCAGTACCTGGCCACTGAGTACTACAATCTGCCCCTGCTGGGCCAGCTCTACGGCGGCAAGGGCGAGCTGAATCTGGAGACCCTCTTGGGCTCCGGAGCCCAGGTGGTCATCGACGTGGGCGAGCCCAAGGACACCATCGTGGAGGATCTGGATGCCCTCCAGGAGCAGACCGGCATCCCCTTCGTCCACGTGTCCGCCACCATTGAGACCATGGGCGACGCCTATCGGAAGCTGGGCGAGCTGCTGGGCATGGAGGAGGAGGCCGAGACGCTGGCCGCCTACTGCGACGAGACCTACGCCATGGTCAAGGACGTGGCGGAGCACGTGGAGAAGGCGAACCTGCTCTACATCACCGGCGACGCTGGCCTCAACGTCATCGCCCAGGGGTCTTACCACGCCGAGATCATCGACCTGCTGTCCAACAACCTGGCGGTGGTGGACTCCCCCTCCTCCAAGGGTACCGGAAACGAGGTGGACATGGAACAGCTCATGCTGTGGAATCCCGACGTAATCCTCTTCGCTCCCGACAGCGTTTATGCCTCCGTGGGGGATGATCCGCTGTGGCAGAGCCTCACCGCCATCCAGAACGGCAGCTACTATGAGGCCCCCATGGGCCCCTACAACTGGATGGGCTTTCCGCCCTCCGTCCAGCGGTATCTGGGTATGCTGTGGATGGCAAAGCTCCTCTACCCCGACGCGGCGGATTACGACCTCCAGGCCGAGGTGACCGAATACTTCGACCTCTTCTACCACTGCGCGCTCACTGGAGAGCAGTACGAGGCCCTGATGGCCAACTCGATCGGGAAGCAATAAAATCACACATCCCGGCCCCTTTTTGGAGGCCGGGATGCTTGCATAGGGCGGTGGATTACGCGTACAATAGGGAAAAAGGAGGGGAGCACATGAAAATTGCCATTGTGACCGGGGCCTCCTCCGGCCTTGGGGCGGCCTTTGTCCGGCGGCTGGACGCGCTGGGCGGGCTGGATGAGATTTGGGGTGTGGCCCGCCGGGGGGAGCGGATGGAGGCACTGGCGGCGGAGCTGCGCACCCCGATGCGGCCGCTGGCCCTGGATCTGACCCGATTGGAGAGCGTGGAGAACCTGCGGGTTCTCATGAGAGCGGAGGCGCCGGAGGTGGCGGTGCTGGTTAACGCCGCCGGGTTCGGCAAATTCGGCACCTGCGCCGAACTCACCCTCCAGGAGACCTGCGGCATGATCGACCTGAACTGCCGGGCTGCCGCCGCACTCACTGCCGCCGTGCTCCCCTACATGGGGCGGGGAAGCCGGGTGCTGGAGATCTGCTCCTCCGCCGCCTTTCAGCCCCTGCCCGGCTTCAACGTCTATGCCGCCACCAAGGCTTTTCTGCTCCGGTACAGCCGCGCCCTGCGCTGGGAGGCGGCTCCGCGGGGCATCCGGGTGACGGCGGTGTGCCCAGGGTGGATCAGAACCGATTTCATGGACGTGGCCAGGGATACAAAAAACGGGCGCACCGTGCGGAGCTTTCCCTTCGCCCAGCGGCCGGAGACCGTGGCCCGGCGGGCCCTGCGGAACAGCCGCCTGCTGGCCGTCACCACCTGCGGCCTGCCCGCCCTGGTCCAGCGTGTGGCCAGCAAGTTCCTGCCCCACTGCTTCATCATGGCCTGCTGGGAGGGCCTGCGAAGGGCATGATACAAAGCGCCCGGAACCAAACGGCTCCGGGCGCTGCGTTTATTTACGCGGCAGGGAGTTCAGGTAGTCGCCGACACCCCGTGCCACGCCCTCCATCAGCTTCTGCTGATAGGTCTCGTCGCACAGGCGGGTGAGTTCCTCTACGTTGGTCATAAAGCCGGTCTCCACCAGTACGGCGGCCATGTTGGTCTCCCGCAGGACCACGAAGTTGGCCGAGGCGATACCGCGGTCTACCGCGCCGCTGGCCGCGCAGGCGGCGTCCTGCACGGCCTGGGCAAAGGCCTTGCTCCGGCTGCTGGTGGGGTAGTAATAGGTATAGAGCCCCTGGAAGGTGGGGACGGTGGGGGCGGAGTTGCAGTGAATGCTCACGAACAGGTCGGCGTTGACCCGGTTGGCCAGCTCGGAGCGCTCGTACAGGTCTCCGGCGGTCTCCCCGTCCCGGGTGAGCACCACGTTATAGCCTTCATTCAGAAGGATGTCCCGCAGCTTGTAGACCATGGACAGGGTGAGATCCTTCTCATAGATGTCCACCCCGTTGGCATCCGGATATACCGCGCCCAGCGTTTTCCCGTCGTGGCCGGCATCCAGTACGACGGTGTACTTGTTGGGGTCAATGGGGGGCAGCTCGGGGGAGACGGAGGGAGTGGCGGTAATGCGCACGCCGCTGCTGCCCGCCTCCACGGTGATATTTTTGGCGTAGCTGGCACCGCCCTTGAGGTCCAGCACCACCCGCAGGGTGTGGGGATAGCCATACCCCAAGTCGTTCCCGTGCTGGTTGTAACGCACCGAGGAGAACACATCGCTGTCCACCGGCAGGGCGGCCTCACCCTCCAGAGCGCCGGAAAACACCGCGCCCAGGAGGTCCACCGCTACCCGGTCTCCCAGATCCACCACCCGGTATTCCGGTATATGGTCGGTGGCGATGGTCACCACGTGGGAAGAGGCGTCCACCGAGATGCCGGTGACATACCCCTTGTCTCCGGCGGCGGGCGTGTCGGGCGTGGGCTCGGGGGTCGGCGTCGGTGTCGGCGTGGGCTCCGGCTCCGGGGTGCCGGGGGAGGTGAGGATAGCGGTAAAGGTATCGTTGTCCCAGTCCACGGTGGCGCCCAACTGCTCCGAGACAAAGCGCAGGGGGACCATGGTGCTCTCCCGGCCCTCCCACTTAACCACGCCAGCGGGCACGCCACCGGGCAGCTCCATGGCCTGACCATTGACCAGTGCGGTGGCCGAGCCCAGGGTGAGTACGATGGTGCTCTCCTCCCGCAGGAGGATGACCTGACGGGTTTCCGGCACCCAGGTTACCGAGGCGCCCAGCCGTTCCGCGATCAGGCGGACGGGCACCAGCGTGCGGCCGTTCTGTCCCGCCGGGTACTGCACCAGGGCGGGTACATCGTCCGGTGTCAGAGGCGAGCCGTCCAGCGTCAGGCTGACCCGGTCGGTCTGGGTCAGTTCACCATAACGCTGGGTGGTCTCGTCGTAGAAGTAGACGGAGAGGGTCCCCGCGGGACCGGCCGCCCAGGCGGACAGCAGCCCCGCCAGCAGGGCGAGGGTGAGCAGGAAGGAAACGGCTTTTTTCATGGCAGAACTCCTCGGCGATAGATGCTAATATTCTACCTTATTCCACAGGTGCCGTCAAGAAAGGACCGCAAAAAAGGTTGACATAAATTTATGGCAGGCACTTTGACACGCTACTGTAAATGTGGGCAAATCCCTTGCGTTTTGCGGCAAAACTTGTTATGATAAACATTAAATACAAAGCAACGGAGGGAATACCCATGCTGAAGATCACCTGTGAGGGCGTGTACTACAAGAACGGGGGCTTTGTCCCGGCCAAAGACGGCCCTGCGGCCGGCTTGCCCGCGCCGGAAAAGGCGAGGGAGGGCACCATGGCCCACGCGATTCTGAAGGCCCACAATACCGGAGACAATATGGAGGAGCTGGCCATCCGCTTCGACGCCATGGCCTCCCACGACATCACCTATGTGGGCATCATCCAGACCGCCCGGGCCTCCGGCATGCAGGCGTTCCCCCTGCCCTATGTGCTCACCAACTGCCACAACTCCCTGTGCGCCGTGGGGGGCACCATCAACGAGGACGACCATGTGTTCGGCCTGTCGGCGGCCAAGAAGTACGGCGGCGAGTTTGTCCCCGCCCACCAGAGCGTCATTCATTCTTATATGCGGGAGCGGTACGCCGCCCCCGGCAGGATGATCCTGGGCTCCGACTCCCACACCCGCTACGGCGCTTACGGCACCATGGCCATCGGCGAGGGCGGTCCGGAGCTGGCCCGGCAGCTTTTATCAAAAACTTATAACATCCCGTACCCGAAGGTCATCGCCATCTACCTCACCGGCACGCCCATCCCCGGTGTGGGCCCCCAGGACGTGGCGCTGGAGCTCATCCGCTCCACCTTCAAAGACGGAGTGGTCAAGAACGCGGTGATGGAATTTTTCGGCCCCGGCGTAGCCAACTTGTCCATGGACTACCGCTCCGGCATCGACGTGATGACCACCGAGACCACCTGCCTGTCCTCCATCTGGCCCGCCGATCATACCTTGAAGGCACACCTGGCCGTACTGGGCCGGGGAGAGGCGTTCAAGCCCCAGGCCCCCGCCGACGGGGCCTACTATGACGGACTCATTGAGGTGGAGCTGGACAAGATCCGCCCCATGATCGCCTTGCCCTTCCACCCCTCCAACGCCTACACCATCCAGGAGTTCCAGGAGAACCTGGACGAGCTGCTCCACCAGGTGGACGAGGACACGGTGCGCCAGCTCAAGCTCAAGAACCGGCCCGCCTCACTGAGGGAGAAGATTGTGGACGGCAAATTCCGGGTGGATCAGGGAGTCATCGCCGGCTGCTCCGGCGGTACTTACCAGAATATCGTGCGGGCGGCCCAGATCCTGGACGGCCGCGCCATCGGCTCCGGCGAGTTCTGGCTGTCTCCTGGAACCACCCCGTCACCCTGGAGCTGCCCCGGAGGGGCTACATTGCCTCCCTCATGGCCGCCGGCGCCTCCATCCGCTCCTGCTTCTGCGGCCCCTGCTTCGGCGCGGGCGACGTGCCCGCCAACGGGGCTTTCTCCATCCGTCACTCCACCCGTAACTTCCCCAACCGGGAGGGGAGCAAGCCCTCCGACGGGCAGGTGTCCTACGTGGCCCTCATGGACGCCCGGAGCATCGCCGCCACCGCCCTCAACGGCGGCGTGCTCACCGGGGCCGACGAGCTGCCCGCACCCCCGGCCGATCCTGCCGAGGAGCCCTTCGCCTACGACGACACCCCCTACAAGGCCCGGGTCTACTTCGGCGTGGGGCGGCCCGACCCCGGCCAGGAGCTGGTGTTCGGCCCCAATATCGCCGACTGGCCGGAGCAGGTGGCCCTGCCGGAGAACCTGCTGCTTACGGTGTGCTCGGCCATCTATGACCCCGTCACCACCACCGACGAGCTCATTCCCTCCGGCGAAACCTCCTCCTACCGCTCCAACCCCGTCAAGCTCTCCGAGTTCGCCCTCAGCCGCAAGGATCCCCAGTACGTGCCCCGGGCCAAGGAGGTGCTGGCGGTGGAACGGCTCCGCCGCACCAATCCTGGTGATCCCCGGGTGGGGGAGGCCCTGCTGGGCCATGACCCGGCGGACACCGGCCTGGGCTCCCTGGTGATGGCCCTCAAGCCCGGCGACGGCTCCGCCCGGGAGCAGGCCGCCTCCTGCCAGCGGGTGCTGGGCGGCGCGGCCAACCTGGCCGCCGAGTACGCCACCAAGCGCTACCGCTCCAACGTGGTCAACTGGGGCATGCTGCCCTTTATCGCCGAAGACGTGAAGGACTGGAACCTCCAGCCAGGCGACCGGATCTACCTGCCCGGCATCCGCGCCGCCGTGGACGGCGGGGCGGAGGAGGTATCGGCCGTCCTCCTCCAGAACGGCACGGAGCGGCCCGTCACCCTCAAGCTTCCCGGCATGACCCGCGAGGAGCGGGACATCGTGCTGGCGGGCTGCCTGATCAACTACTACGCCAAGTAGGGGCGGCCTGTGGCCGCCCGCCCCTGAAAAAGCGGGGAAGCGTAGGGGCCGATGCCCTCATCGGCCCGCCGTTTTCCGGAGCCCTTTACATGTGGCCGTATGGTTGGGAAGGAGGGAGGACTTGTATGAGACGGCATCTCCTTGCATTGCTTGTGTGTGTTCTGCTCTGCCTGATGGTGCTCCCAGGCACCGCCTCCGCCGACAGCGGGCCCAAGCCCGCCGTCACCATCACGGTGGTCAACGCCCCGGCGGGGGAGTACTACCTGGATCTGCTCGTCACCGACCCCGGCGACCATGCAAACATCGATCCGGCAGACTACGATCCCAATCTTCTCCAAGGGCTGCGGGACTGGGAGGTAGACGGCTGGTACCCCGCCCTGGCGGGAGGCACCAGCGTTCCTCTGTTCGGAGATCTGCGGCCGGGGGAGGACGGTACCCATCGTTTTACCTACTACGGCCTGCCCCGCGCCTTTCGTATCGCCGTCTCCGGCCCAGACGGGGCCCAGGCCACGGACGAGCCCTTTACCCGCACGGTGTTCTACACCCATCTGACGTACGACTGGGAGACCAACTCCATTATAAGGGCCACCTCCCCGGCGGGGTTCTACGGCGTCCAGTTTTTATCCACCCTGGTGCCCACCCTGCTGGTGGAGGGTGGGCTGCTGTGGCTGTTCGGCTTCCGGGCACGCCGGGACTGGCTGGTGTTCCTCGCCGTCAACCTAGTCACCCAGGCGGGGCTCCACCTGTGGATTGCGGCAGACCTGGTTTCCATCGGCGATTCTGCCCTTCAGTATCTGGTGCTCCTCGTGGCGGAGGTGCCTATTTTGCTGGTGGAGCTGATTGCCTATGTGTTCCTGCTGAAGGAGTACAGCGGGCTCCGCCGGGCGGCCTACGCCGCCTGCGCCAATATCGCCAGCTATGCCGTGGGTTATCTTCCTCTCCACTGGGTGGTGGAATTTCTGGCCCGGTGAGAAGATTTGTTTTACACGGGCGGCAAAATACGGTATAATACGATATGCCGGGTAGGAATTACCCGGCGTATCGCCTGTTTTATTGAGATAAGGGGAAGCATATGAAAAAAATCCTTGCGGGAGCGTGTCTGTTTGGCCTTCTGCTCTCTGCCTGTACTCCTGCCGCCGAACCGGGGGACGACGGCACGCTTCACATCCTGGCCACCACCTACCCGGTCTACCTGTTCACCACAGCGGTGACCGAGGGGGCGGAGGATGTGGAGGTAAGCCTGCTGGTCAACCAGCCCACCTCCTGCCTCCACGACTACACGCTCACCGTCAGTGACATGAGGGCCATCGAGAAGGCCGATGTGCTTGTGATGAACGGTGCGGGGCTGGAGGACTTTATGGGCGACGCCCTGGCGGCCTCTGACGCGGCGGTGATCGACTGCTCGGAGGGCATTGAGCTCCTGCCCGCCCTGGGCCACGAGGGCCACGACCATGACACCGAGTACGACCCCCACATCTGGATGTGTGAAGAGTCAGCACTGGTTATGATGAATAATATTCTTCATGGCTTAGGGGCGTTGGACGAGAAAAATCTGGATTGCTACCGTGAAAATGCCGCTGCGGCTGCGGCCTTGGTGCCAGAAGATGACGCACGAATGGAAAACCTAGCCTGTCCTTATCTGATCACGTTCCACGACGGGTTTCAGTATTTTGCTCTGGACAACGGCCTGAACCTACTGAAGTCCATCGAGGAGGAAGAGGGGGCGGAGGCCTCTGCAGCTGAGATCCAGGAGGTTGTGGATCTGGTGAGGGAATATGAAATTCCAGCTATCTTTACCGAGCGCAATGGCTCTGAAGCTACCGCCCGGGCCATTTCCCGGGAGACCGGCTGTGCGGTGTACCAACTGGACATGATCATGAGCGGCGACGGCACGGGCATCCAGCCCTACCTCGACGCCATGCAGAAAAATATCGACACCATCGCGGAGGCATTGGGATGAGCGTACACAAGCACGGAACCACAGGGCCCGGCTGTGCCGGTACCTGCTGTCTGAAAGCCACCGACCTTGGGGTGAGTTTCGGCGGGGAGGAAGTATTGAGAGATGTTTCCTTCCACCTGCACTGCGGGGAGATCGTGGCCCTTATCGGCCCCAACGGGGCGGGAAAGAGCTCTCTTTTCCGTACCATCCTGGGACAGGTGCCTCACACCGGAACCATTGAGTTCCAACGGGCAGGGGGCGACAAGACCCGGCCGCTGATCGGCTACGTGCCTCAGTCTCCCAGCTTTGACCGGGGAGACCCGGTCAGCGTGTTCGACTTCTTCTCCGCCGCTATCTCCCGCTATCCGGTGTTCCTGCCCTCCCCCCGGAGCCTGCGGGCCAGAGTGGGTGCATGTCTGGCCCGGGTGCATGGGGAGAGCCTGCTGGACCGGCGGATGGGGGCCCTCTCCGGCGGTGAGCTCCAGCGTGTGCTGCTGGCCCTGGCGCTAGAGCCGCTGCCCCACATTCTGGTGCTGGACGAGCCCCTCTCAGGCGTGGACATTGACGGGGAGAAGCAGCTTCTGGACATGTTGGACGAGATCCGTACCCGCTATGACCTGTCCATCCTCCTGTCCACCCACGACTTCGCCACCCTGGGCCAGTTTGCCGACAAGGTGATCCTCCTCAAGGGCACGGTGCTGCGGGTGGGGCCGCCGGATGAGGTGCTGGCCTCGCCGGAGTTCCAGGAGGTCTTTCACCTGAACCTGGGGAAAGGAGGGAGGGGCTGATGGATTTCCTGGCCGGGCTCCTGGAGCCCTTTCACTGGCAGTTCATGCGCAACGCCCTGCTGGCGGTGCTGGTAATCTCGCCGCTGTTCGGCCTGCTCTCCACCATGGTGGTCACAAGCCGTATGTCGTTCTTCTCCGACGCGCTGGGCCACTCCGCCTTTACCGGCATTGCCATCGGCACCCTGTGCGGCCTGGCCGATCCCCTGTGGATGGCGGTGCTGTTGGCGGCGGTGTTTGCCCTGCTGTTCACCTATGTACGCCGAAAGTCCAATATGGCCAGCGACACGGTCATCGGCGTCTTTTCCTCCACCGCCGTGGCCCTGGGTATCTTTATTGCCACCTTCGGCGGCGGCAGCTTCACCCAGTACAACAGCCTGCTCATCGGTGACATTCTCAGTGTGGAGCCCGCCAAGATCGCCCTGCTGGCGGTGATCCTTTTGGTTGTAGTACTGCTGTGGCTGTGCTCCTTCAATCAGCTCATGCTGTCCTCCATCCACCCTGCCCTGGCGGACAGCCGGGGGGTGGGGGTGTTCTGGCAGGAGGCGGTGTTCTCCGCCGCCATCGCCGTGGTGGTCACGGTATCCATGACCTGGGTGGGTCTGCTGGTCATTAACTCCCTGCTGGTGCTCCCGGCGGCAGCCGCCCGGAATGTGGCCCGGAACATGCGGCAGTATCACCTGTTCTCCTTGCTTGGGGCGGTGATCTCCGGCCTGGCGGGGCTGATGACCTCCTATTATATCGGCTCTTCCGCCGGGGCGTCCATCACCCTCTATCTGGCGGTTTGGTTTGCCGTCACCTTTCTCCTGCGAAAAAAGTGTATATAAGCAAGAGCACTGCGGAAGCTTGGCTTCCGCGGTGCTCTTGCTTGCTTTTTATGCCTGAATCGAATCCACCAAGGCGTCGGCCAGGGCATCCAGCTCCACGGCCTTGTCGTCGGAGAGAGAGGAGGCCATACTCAACCGCTCGTTGAGGACGGTCATGTTTTTCATCTCCTCATCGATGAACTTCTGCATGAGATCTCCGGACTTGCAGGCCCAGGAGCCGTTCTCGATAAGGGCGAAGGTGCGGTTCTGGAGGTTGAGGGCTTTCATGTCCTCCAGAAAGCTCTTCATCACCGGGTAGATGCCCAGGTTATAGGTGACGGAGGCCAGTACGATATGGCTGTACTTGAAGGCTTCGGAGATCAGGTAGGACACGTGGGTGTTGGACACGTCGTACACCGACACATTGGTGATGCCCTTCTCACACAGCCTGGCGGCCAGGGCCTGGGCGGCGGCCTCGGTGTTGCCGTACATGGAGGCGTAGGCGATCATGACGCCCTTTTCCTCCGGCTCATAGCGGCTCCACTTGTCGTACTTGTCGATGAAGTAGCCCAGATCCTTGCGCCACACGGGCCCGTGGAGGGGGCAGATGAACTTGATCTGGTCCAGAATGCCGGCGGCCTTGCCCAGCAGCAGTTGGATGTGGGGGCCGTACTTGCCCACGATGTTGGTGAGGTAGCGGCGGGCCTCGTCAATCCAGTCCCGGTCGAAGTTGACCTCGTCGGCGAAGAGCTTGCCGTCCAGGGCGATGAAGGAGCCAAAGGCGTCGGCGGAGAAGAGCGCGCCGTTGGTGGTGTCAAAGGTGACCATGGCCTCGGGCCAGTGGACCATGGGGGCACCCACGAAGGTGACGGTATGCTTGCCGAAGCAGTGGGTGTCCCCCTCCTTCACCTCGACACACTCGTGCTCGTCGGGGTGGAAGCCGAACTGCCGCATGAGCATGAAGGACTTCTCAGTGGAGATCACCTTCACCTTGGGGTAGCGGCGGAGGATCTGCTCCACGCTGGCTCCGTGGTCGGGCTCCATGTGGTTGACCACCAGCCAGTCCAGGGGCTTGTCGCCCAGCAGGTGGTCCAGGTTGTCCTGGAGCTGGCGGTAGGCGGACCAGTCTACCGTGTCGAAGAGGACGGACTGCTCGTCCAACAGCAGATAGGCGTTGTAGGAAACCCCCCTGGGGATGGGGTGGATGTTTTCAAACAGGTGGAGCCGGTGGTCGTTGGCCCCCACCCAATACAGATCGTCCGTTACCTTGCGCACGCAATACATTGCGATTCCTCCTTCTGTTCGTTAGGCCTCAATGAACTGATCCTTGCCCTCGGCGCACTCGGGGCAGACCCAGTCCTCGGGCAGGTTCTCAAACAGGGTGCCGGGGGCGATCTCGGCGTCCTCGTCGCCCAGCTCAGGGATGTACTCATAGCCGCAGCCGCCGCAGACATAGCGCTTGCCGATGGGCTCGGGCTTGGGGGCGGGAGGCCGCTTCATCTTCACCATGGGGGGCGCCGGCTGCTTCTCACCAGTGTCCAGGGCGGCGGCCAGCAGGGGCAGGATCTCGTTGACATCGCCCACGATGCCGTAGTCGCAGTTCTTGAAGATAGGGGCGTTGCCATTCTTATTGATGGCCACGATGGTGGAGGCGTCCTTGATGCCCTTCAGATGCTGGGTGGCGCCCGAGATACCGCAGGCGATGTATAGGTTGCCGGTAAACTTCTGGCCGGACATGCCTACATAGCGGCTCAGAGGAACATATTTGAGCGTCTCGGCCACCGGGCGGGAGGAACCCACCGCGGCGCCGGCAGCTTTCGCCAGGTTCTCAATGAGCTTCATGTTCTTCTTGTCGCCGATACCCTTACCGGCGGAAACCACCCGCTCGGCCTGGTTGATGGGGGTGTCCATGGGGATGCCCACGGTAAAGTCGTGTCCGTCCTTCTTCAGTGCCTCCACCAGGGCGGCCACCTTGTCCTCGGACGCTCCGTCCCGGAAAAGCTGGCGCTTGCGCACGCCGGTGATGGGGGCGGGCTTTTTGGCTACAGAGCG